>ENA-UOOR01000066-UOOR01000066.1-fermentation-metagenome-genome-assembly--contig:-NODE-66-length-136252-cov-17.886804_pt1 | contig 136252 bp, 128 predicted proteins | sample MGYA00245780_ERZ724029 | MGnify/ENA primary metagenome ERZ724029 (study PRJEB28704, sample SAMN03018315) | fermentation metagenome | biome: anthropogenic terrestrial biome; feature: soil...
AATATTAGACGAAGCATCCACAAAACTCACACCCAAACCAGAACCCGCCGAAGAAATGAAATTAGCCACTAAATCCTGAAGGGCATAGAACATGGTAACTCCAGAACTATAAGTATATGTTCCAATGTATAATGTGCCGTCTGGACCAATCGTCGGATTAAAGGGTGAAGCAGCTAAGTTATACTTCCATTTCACAGTTAGATCAGGGTTAAAAGCATATAAATAATTATATAATTTTACCTCTGGGGGGTTAAGGGGATTATTGGGATCAAAATTTATAGTTGCGTCACCACCTGTGGTGTAGATGGTTCCATCAGCCCCAATAACAGGAGTATAACCTCCTAAACCTACTTTGTAGGTCCGTTCAACACTTCCATCAGTGGAATTTAACGCGTAAAGATAATCACCATCGGTCCCTTGTATTATAACGTAGATTGTTCCATCTGAACTAATTGCGACACTATTTTTACCATTACCGGGTGTATAGTTCCATAGTAAACTTCCATCTGGGTTAAGTGCAAATATACCAGGATAAGTTGTAACGTAAATTGTTCCATTTGAACCAATCACAGGGGTAGCTATAACTCCTCCACTGTAATAATCTGTACCCATGGTATAATTCCAGTTCACACTCATATCAGATGTATTCAGTGCGTAAAAAGTATGAGAACCATACGTTCCAAGATAAAGTGTTTTACCATCTGCAGAAAGTGCCACACCACCCCTACAACTATCATTGGTGATGAACAGCCCTTTTGGATCTTCCTGAGTGGGATCTGTGAGGGTTGTGTCAAGGGCATACACGTAACCATTAATTGTTGTGAAATATATGATTCCATTCGAATCTATCACTGGAGTCTGACAATCAATACTAACCCCAGTTGCGATGTAATTCCATTTGGATGTCCCATTAGATGTCACTGCCTTCAGAAAAGAGTCAGTCTGGACGTAAATTGTCCCATCGCTCCCAACAACAGGAGTACCAACTGAATCTGATCCTATATCACAACTCCACAGTGTTGTTCCATTAGGTTTTATAGCATACAAGGTACTACCACCCACAACGTATATGATCCCGCTTTTTGTAATAGTAGCCTTACTCTTTGCTTTTATAGTGCTGTTGGTCCATTTGGTGGTGTTTGTCTGCGGGCCTGTATATTTCGATTGACCTGTTGTATTTTGATATACCGCTGTGTTATCAGTTGAATTATTTTCAGCAGCACTAACACTTCCAACCGTTGAAACTAATCCAATTACAGCAAACACTACTAGCAGGACCAGTATTTTATTATATCTCATTGTTTTTACCTCCTTTTTTGTTTTGTTGTACTAAAAAGAAAAAAAATTTATTTAAATATATTTTTTGTATAAGTTCTGTCACCGGTGGTTTCCAGTGGTAACAGTACAGTTGCATCTATAAAAGCTGGGGATACTGGGTAAACTAAGTCGTTCGGTATAACGAAAAAAATGTCACCACCAAAAACTTTATCAAAGACGTCCTTCTTTATATGTTGCTATTTTGTATTCCCATGATTATGGAAAATATCCATATAATAGCCAAAGTATAAATCCCCAAAGACTATTTTTTGTATAAGCTCCTGCACCCGTGTTTCCGGCAGCATAGGTAGTTGCATCTATAAAAGCTTGGGATACTGAGGAAACCAAGTCATTATCTGTAACGAAAATGTAACCACCAGAGACTTTACTAAAGTTACCATTCGTTAGTATGCTGTTATTTGTACCGGGCAGATTAGCTATTACATTATCCAATATGTCCAGATAATACACTTGAGGGCATTCCATGGCTATACCGGTTATGTAATTGTCATATATGACTGCATCTAATTTACCGTTGTTTGCAGTTGGTTTTCCGGTTATGTTTAGTCCGACGATTGTACCCGTTACATCGTTACCTTTAATAAGTCCTTTGAAGTTTCCACCCAGGAATATACCGTATTGAACGTCATCGATGATGTTGCCTTCAATTAATGTATCATTGAGTGCCTCAAAAGCCTCTTCAGTGAGATTATTGTGGTTTACCAGGGAGATACCATCACGGCCGGTGGTCATGTTGGTTATTGTATTGCCAATGATTTTAAGGCCGTTATACCCTCTGAAAATGTTGATCCCATCGTCACCGTTTGTTATGACATTGTTTTCAATGGTACTATTGGCTACGTTGGATCCAGTTATACCATCTCCACCAGTGCTGTTGATGTTGATGAAGAAATCTCTTATGGTTATTCCAGTTCTATTGGTGATATCGAAAATTGAAGTTCCACCACCAACGAGAGTTACTTCATTGCCTAACAAAGTCAAATTATCCTTGGTAACTTTCAATGAAATGCCTGTATCGCCAGTATATGTAGTACCATTGTTAATTGTAAAATTTATGGTATCTCCAGCCGCAGCTCCATCAATATAACCTTGGATCACTGAATTGTTCATGTTTGCATTCACATTCCAATTAGCAGCAGATACTGGACCCATCGAAAGAGACAGGGCAACCAACAGTGCCAGTATGCCTGCTTTATTTGCTTTCATTCCCATCAGCTCCTCTTTTTCTATCTTCTCCATTTTTTTTATTTGCAACTATTCGAAATGTATATAGCTACACTTCGGAGTTAGATGATAGTAACATATATACCTTTCTGAAAATCTCACTAAGATCTGAAATTTATAAAAGAAAAGTAAAAAAAGTATAATTTCACTAATTTTTTGTTTAAACACTATTAAATGGAGTTTATATAGTTTGTAAATAAACATATCCGCCTAAAAATTTTTATATTGCCTTAAATGCTGATTAAGGTGCCAAAATCCCCTAATACATATATTTATTAATTATTATCCCTACCTTTTTTAAACGAAAATCTTATTTTATACAAATAAAGTAATAAATAGATAGAAATGTATAAATATTCATATCGACTATAAATTTACATTTTAACTCAAATATTTATGATACTACATGAGGAAAAGACCATTAGAACTTAACTTGTATTAGTTTAGAATCCTCAGATAACATATTCACCTAAAATAAGGATGAATTATTAGTAGAGGAATGTTTTTGTAAAGGAATAATTTACAAGAGGGTATAAGGTAATTATACTTATGATAGTAATTAGTGTATGTCATCTGCTAAATAGGTGAAGCTAGAAAAGAGGTTCATCCCCCTTTTAGTTATAAAAAAAAGTATTCCTATTCAAGCAAATGAGATTTAAATGCCAATGGGGAATGTATTCGATAATTCGAACATTATAAAAAAATGAAAAAATGGGAAAGAATAGTGGATTCTTTTTTTGTTTAGGTTTTACCTGTGGTGAAGGTGTAAGTTTTAACTGCGAATGGGTTTCCTGCTTTGTCTGTCACGACTCCGGTGTGTATTATCAGAGTGTACTCCTGTTGGCTGTTAACCGCGGATGGGTTAGGTTAAAACCTTACCACTGCCTGATTTACCAATAGTCACCGAACTACCGTTACTGCGGTCAGAGTACCTTTGTTAATATTATTTCAAATAAAAACTGGATAGTATAGTTTAATAAATTATTATAAAAATAAATAAACAGTTCCATTAAAGATTATATCCGACTAAAACTATGCTTAATGAATATAATCCCTGAATATTTAGTAAAAATTGAATATTGAGGTTTTATCCCTTGTTTTAGTTATTAAAAAAAGATTTTATGCTTAAAAAAAGAAAATTTAAATACACGTTGGAAATGTATATATCCACATTTCGAACAAACTAATAAAAAAAAACTAATAGGAGATAAAAGATATGTCATCAAATACTGGATTACACCCATCAAACGGCCACCGTATCCAAGGTAGGACTACTGAATCCTTTATAGACGCCCGGGATGTTATTTCCCGGCTGAATCTTAAGGGAGATGAGGTGTTCATGGATGCAGGTTGTGGTGATGGACATGTTGCCATGGAAGCTTACGATATGATGGATGATGCCGCAACTATATATGCAGTGGATATTTACGGACCATCCATAGAGGACCTGGAAATTGACCTTAAAAAGGATGGGATCACTAACGTGATCCCTGTACAGTCCAATATAGCGGATAAAATCGCCATCGATGATGATGTTGTGGATATGTGCCTTATGATCAACGTATTCCACCATTTTGTGGGCACTGAAACCACGGATGAAGCCATCAGTGAACTTAAACGGGTTATAAAACCTGGGGGTAAAATAGCAGTCATGGATTACAAGAAGATGGACTCAGGCTACGGTCCTCCAGTTAGAATTAAAAGAAGTCATGAGGAACTGGAAGAGATGTTCAGCAAACACGGTCTTAAAATGGTTAAACTGGACACTGAGGTGGGAGAAGACCTCGAGGGAGGAATTAAATCCCATTACCTGATAATATTTGAAAAATAAAGAAAAATAAACATTTTCCCAGATGTTTAAAATTTTTTTTAATTCTTTTTACACTTTTTCTGCTATTCTTTTTAATTCCCAATCTATTCTAACAACTCATAATACGATTTATCATAGCAGGATGTGCAGTAGGCATGTCCGCCCTGGAGGTGCTGTTTACCGTCCATTATCACTTCACCGCAATCATTGCATCTGGATACTTCTAAGGGTTTGCCTGGTAAATCGTTAGGGTTTATCTTAACTGACACCTTCTGGATCTTGAATAGTTCTTCTCCTGGGGTATTGGCTATTCTTTCTGCTAATTCCTCCACGGTTTCATCATCGTCTTCGTCACGGTCTCTTTCGTTGGCTCTCACATCCACGACCCGGATAGCCTCGCCGGTGTCGATGTTAACGAAGGTGGCTGCGAATTTACCATAACCCATGGGTTTGAGGGATTTTTTACCCAGGGAAGTCCTGGTAACGGACAGGATCGCATCGGAGATGCATCGGTCGATCTCTGTAAAGACGATCAGACGCTTGTCCTTTTCACCAGGTGTCATTCCCATATGTTCCATTCCGTGAATTGCTAATTTGGTCCCCATGACGATTCCACCGCATATATCGCCGTGGAATTCGCCTGCTTTTTTTAATAATTCCATGTAGTCGCTCATTTTTTTCACCTGTACTGTTTTTAGTTGAAGAATCTGGTTGAAATATGTGTATCCCAGAATCTGTTAAAGTCATTTTTTTTTATTATTAGAATCTGTTGAAATGGTGTTTTAAACTATTCAACTGTTCATTCAGCTGTTTTTATAGGGACGCAGACTTTCCGGTTGTAGCCTATGTCCACTATCTCCACCTTGATCCCGTATGCCTTTTCCATGTTGCCCCCAGTTATGACCTCCTCTGGTTTGCCCATATCCATGAACCCTCGGTCCTTCATTATGGCCACTTTATTGGATGATATGAATGCATGATCAGGAAAGTGGGAGGTCATCACCACTGAAAGGCCGTCCTGGGCTAATTTCTTTATAATATCCAGTGTCTTGAGCTGGTTGCCGAAGTCAAGATGAGAGGTTGGCTCGTCCAGTATCAGTATGTGGGGTTCCTGGGCTATAACCCGGGCAAAGAAGACCAGTTGCTGTTCACCACCACTTAATGAGGTGTAAGGTTTATCCTTCATTTCATATAGTCCGAACTTCTTTAAGGCGTTTTCAGATATCTTATAATCCTCCTCGCCCACTGTCTCGAAGAAGTCCAGGTGGGGTGATCTGCCCATTAAAACCACGTCCAGTACACTGAAGGCGAAGGTGGGAATATGGCCCTGGGGGATGTAGCCGATGTTTCTGGCTATTTCCCTCTGATTTATGTCCTTGATGTTCCTGCCGTTGATGTAGACTGCGCCCTCTTTGAGTTCGTGGAGTTTGTTTAAACATTTGATGAGGGTGGTTTTGCCGCAGCCGTTCGGCCCCAGTATACAGACCACGTCGCCTTTATCCACGGTTAGATTGATTCCCTCAAAGATGTTCTCTACATCATCGTAAGAAAATACGGCGTTTCTTATCTCCAGTACGTTCAATGGTTTCACCTCCATTTTCTTTAATCCTCAATAACTGTATACTAATTATATCCACTATACCCACCTACCGTGCCCTTTTCTTAAGAGATACAGGAAGAAGGGCGCTCCAATGAGGGCGGTTAAGATACCTATGGGGACTTCTGTGATGAGTATGGTCCGGGAGATGTTGTCCACCAGTAATAGGAAGGCAGCTCCCAAGCATATGGTGGCGGGTAGTAAATTTTTATGGTCGGGGCCGACCAGTATACGGCTGATGTGGGGTATGACCAGTCCAACCCACCCAATTATACCACTTATGGATACGGCGGCTGCGGTTATCAGGGTGCAGCAGCATATGATTATGAATCTCAGTTTTCCTGTCTCCAGTCCCAGGGATTGGGCCTCCTCATCGCCCATGGCCAGGATATTCAGTCTCCATCTTAAAATGAACAGTATGGTTATCCCCAGGATTATGGGGATTGATGCTATGAACACCTCGTTATTGTCCACGGCGGAGATGCTTCCCATCAGCCAGTAAACGATCTGGGGTAGCTTTTCATAGGGATCGGCCATGTATTTGCACAGGGAAACCAGCGCCCCAAAGAGGGAGCCGATGGCCATACCACTCAGGACCATGCCCAGTATCTGGGAGCTTTTAATGGAGCGTCCGATGATGTAGGTTAGGGTAACCGCAACCAGGCCCCATACAAATGCTGAAGCCTGTGTGACCAGAGGTATTCCTATTAATATAATTGCTATGGCAGCTCCAAACCCGGATCCGGCGGATACACCCAGTATATCTGGTGAGACCAGGGGGTTTTTGAACGTGCCCTGAAAGGCAGCCCCCGCAACAGATAATGCCGCTCCTACCAGAATAGCTGCTACTATACGTGGTAGTCTGATGTCCCAGACGATAGTGGTTGCTGTTGCAGAGACCTGTAAAGAAGGGAAGATCTTGGCCAGTATGGTCATTACCACTTCTACTGGAGTTAACGGATATCTGCCTATGAGAAATGAAAGGAAGAATATAAAGATGGGCAGTAAGATCAGTATGGTGTTCACTGACCATCTCCTGGTGCTACCGTCAATGGATAGTTTTCCTTTTATACTTTCTATCATAGCTGTCCATCCCTGCATCAGTGGGAGTATTCTATTGTGATCTTAGTTTATCATGGAAGAGTCCATACCAGATTCTTCCAGGATCTTTTTGACTTCGTCATCGCTTAGATCGTAGTGGTAGAACTCCGAGTAGAAGTTTTTAACCTCGTTTACCAGGCTTAGATTCTGGAATTTATCAGGGTATAATATCTTAGCTACCCAGGGGATTCCCATGATCATGTTCGCACCGGTTGGTCGGTCGAACCATTTGAATGGGGACTGAGGTGAGAGGTACACCCTTTTATTTTTAACTGCGCTTACACTGCTCCAGCTGGAGTTCCCATAAATACCTTTATAGAATGTGGGTTCGGTGGTTATGATTACTTCCGGGTCCCATTTGAGGATCTGTTCCATGGATACCTCGGTTTTTCCCGTTCCTCCCTGTAACTGGACATCGGCCACATTTTTCCCTCCGCATAGATCGATGAGCTGTCCGTGTACGGATCCTGATGGTTCAGTTTGGAGTCCTGTAGAACCCTCTGCATAGTAAACCGTCACCTTTTCACTGTCCGGTATGGTTGACACCACGTCAGTAACTTCTTTTTGGATTCTGGTATTGTAATCGGTTAATTTTTTGGCCTGTTCTTCCTTTCCCAGTAATTTCCCAATAAATTCAATGGAAGGGTTGACGGTGATGATGTTACTGTTATCATCTACAGCGACTACTGGTATTGAACCGAATTTTCGCTGCCTCTCATTAAGGGTGGATGTGGTTGCTGCGTGGGTCGAAGAACTGGTCGAATTGGATACTGCAACACTTTCCAGCACTACCTGTGGGTCCATGGAGATGAACTGTTCATAACTACCACTCTGGGCTCCGTACCATCCGCCCACAGATGGTAAGCCTTTATAGGGGCCGGACATGTATTTCTGTTCTTCAGTGGTTGTTTCATAGTTAAAGGCCAGCAGTGTTTCCGGGGCTACCATATACACTATAACCGTCGCGGTTGGAGAAGTCGACAAAACTTTAGTTATGGGTGAAGGAACGGTTAAATTCCGGTCCGCCATATCTACTATGGTGGTATTACCTGTCGCAAGTGTTAAACCTGTCTCTGTTAAATAATATCCCACTCCAGAGGCTATAATCAGGAAAACTGCTGCAACTAATACTAAATGATTTTTATTCATTCTATCATCTCTTCAAATTTCTTTTAGGATTTCTTGATTAAATTTTAAGATTCGTTCTATTGTGAATGGCCAGACTGTTCGGTGAAATAGTCTGCTAACTCACCATGATGAGTTTACCAGTATTCGGATCTTCATATACCGTACCTACTTGCTGGTAACCGCTGCCGGATCCCGATTCGTTGCTGGTGTCATTTAAGGTTTCACCAGTGGTAACTGAGACTGAATTTGGCTGATCACCCTGTGTTTGGGAAGATATTAATCCAGGATTAGATTGTACGGCTAGTAAGGCAAACACCAAAAACCCAACTGCCAGAACCAGCATACAATCCGTCATATTTATTATCCCTGAGGTGGGGTCTTCACCAGCATCGTCTAAAAACTTTCTTTTCTTTGACATTTATCCAAAGCCTCCAGTGTTGATTCAACTATCGCCTCTAAAATGGATAGATCATCATTGTACCATTTTTTCCTGTACCCTGATATGATAAAAGCTATGGAACCAGCAGCCAATCCAGTTATGGTGGTATCAAAAGCTACCATCAGTGCCTGAGATAAAGTATCCAAATCACCAGATCCTAAAGCGGCTAAACCAGGCCCTAAAGGAATCAAGGTCCCTAAAAGCCCGACTGTCGGGGCTAATCTTACCAATATATCGGTTTTCTGGGTCATTGAAGAAAATTCGAGTTCTTCTTCCTCTATCAACTTGGTAGCTATTGCCCTTCTCGATTTGGTTCCAATATCATGGTTGGAAATTATTTTAATGAGGATTTCCTTGTTATGGCCCTGAAGTTCACTTTCCTCCACTTTTTCCTTCATCTCTTCCGGAGTGGATGATTTAGAGATAGATCTTACGAGTTTCTCTGTTTTATCCACACCGAACTTGGTCCTGGAGAAGTATTCCGTTAAAAATCCTCCTAAACTTAAAATCGCGTAGGTTATGAAGATTAAAACAACTATAATAACCGGGATGAACAAGCTCTGCGCTATTAAATATAAAATATTACTTAAAATTTCACTTCCAAGAATTTCCATTTACATTTCACCTTCTTAATCGGTAAATTTCATTTTAATACTTTACTGCATCTGAATAAATTTTTTAAACTGTTTTTCCTTCCCTTTTTAGATAAACACCTATTAAAAACACCCCTAAACCAGCCATTATCAGGAATATCAGGCCTGATGATGAATCAATAGTTAAGGGTTCCGTTTGGATCGTGGCCATTGCTTCAATTGTGGGGATGAATAACCCGGCTATTACAAAAAAGAATCCATTCAAAATCATAAAATTCCCCAATAAAACAGGGTACGGTCTTTCCGCATGCCTTAAAAAGTTAGAAAATAGACAAAAGATGGTTATAATTATGGCAAACAGCACGGCCATGGTTATGGTGATGAGTAAAAAATCAGGCTCTGCATTCTTATTATTCAATAATACGGCAGTGAAAAAGAACCCTGCAAAGCAACAAATCGATGGAATCATCGTTGTTAGTGATGTGAAGGGATACTTTTCTTTTTTCTCTTTTTTCCATCTTATGATAGTGTAGATCCCATTTATAATAGTTACGACGCCGATAATTCCTATCACATAGAGGATATACTCATTGGTAAAATCGTAGAGGAAAGTAGTGTAATTAACTATCAAGCTCAGGGCAAGTAGGATCGCCCCATAGAGAGCTGATAGAGATAATATTTTACTTCTTGAAAACTGGGTAAGTCCCATAGACAGTCCAATATTTATACCCAGTAACGTTACCAGGGATATGATTAAGCCTTCCCATAATAAGTCTGCCATCTTTAATTTCACCTTTAAATGTTGTTCAGATTTTTAGAATGTTATTGATTCTTAAATTCATTTATTCCAACTGTCACCAGATAAAATTCATAATTTAACAGTTTCCAACTGTCTATTGATAAAATCCATGATGGTGAGGGAACAATTCAAACACTTATTAAGAAAGTTATCGAAAAGATAATATAAACATATCGAAATTAAATTTACCCTTTTAAAACAATGATAAAACAAGCGTATTAATATATATTCAGCAGATTTATGGTTAAATTTCAATTAAAAATAGACAACCTATTTAAAAGAAGATTTTAAATGTTTATTTAATCAATGATGCCTAATTATCCGTTTTTATTACGATTTACTGTTTTATATCATTCATTGAACCTTTAAACGTTGCCAGAATTTAAATCTGTTTACATTCAGGAGATAAATTTACCTTACCCCTTTTTATTCACCTTACCCTTTATTAACGTGCCAAAATCAGGATCTAACTCTAAAACTTTGTTAAAAACATTTTTTGCTTCATCATGCAAGCCTATCTTGGAAAATTACGTGGTCTGTAATAATAAACCTACATCAACCGAAGCAATGATAAATTCTAAGAAGGAAGACCCTCACTTAGATAAGAACACTTTTTGCTTCACTTGTAAAATTTCTGTGCCATAATCGTTTGATCCTTGCTATACTCGCCTGGCCTTCTGCAGTAGAATATTTATTCCCAAATTAATATTTATTCCCAATTAAATTTAATTTAACCTGTTTATCTATCTTGTTAGTGATGTGGGGGTTTGGAATGGCATGAAAAATAATTTTATCCTTTAAATATGTTTCTCCAACATAACAATCCGATATGTTTAAATATTCATAACGTATATATGAGACTGTCGGTCGTATGGAATATCCATACCTAGTAGAGGTGAAAGCTAGGAATATCCCCCTATCTTTTTCACCCCTATTATCCATTACTTTCTTTTTGGCGTGAAAATTGAAAAGAGACAAAATGTACGATGTAAAATTTGATTACACGAATAAAATCGCTGAAATTGAGATTCCTGAGGGAATCTCCGTGATCGACGATGTACTGGACGGGTATAGAAATTATCAGACCCTGTCTGTAGCTTGGAACTTGATGTCTTCGAAGAAATCGCAGAAAATGGACCATCTTCTGCACGTGATATTGCAGATGCGGCCTTAGTTAATGGGATGTTCATCAGAATTATCCTGACAGCGTTAGAAGACATGGGCCTTTTGAAGTCGAATCAGGATAAGTACTTTCTAACTGAACCTACAGAAACGTTTCTCCTGCAAAGAAGCCCACTCTATCAGGTGACTTGATCTCTACTGGGAGTTACAATTCCGGTTGGAACAATCTGATGGAATTACTACACCGGGAAACAGTCAAATTCCACCAGGAATGGATGAATTCCAGATCAGATCTATGGGCCCAGTAGAGTATCAGGGAGAAGTACAAAAAGTTGTAAAGGAAATAATATCTTACCACGGATTTCCAGAGTCTGAACATCTACTTGATGAGAGTTTAGGTTTTATGAACGTCTCTTCAAACTTCATGAGACAACGTCGGGACCTCGACCAGAGCCATGCAAAACGCCGCATATAACAGAAAGACCGTACTGAAATACCTGAATGATGTATTGTCGGATATACCTATGAAAAATGCCATGAAAACAGCTGTTTATCCGCTTTTTCCAGTTAAAGCTTAGTTAATAGTTACAAATAGGAGGGTGGTGTTGATGCAATAGGATGCCTGGATCTCAAGGACTTATCCCGTAGTTATAGGGGCAATCGCTCCATTTTAAGGATTTAAAAAGAGAGGAAAAAACCTTTTTCCATAATAGTCGCCAATTTTCCATTTTTGTTTAAATTCTTTCTGTTTTTATCTATATTTTTACAGATGTCCCCTTTGAATACCTTTTTAAGAAAAAAAATCTTCTCCTTTAAATATTTTACGGCAACCAAACAAGACGACATGTTTAAATATTCATAACGTATATAAGGTTTCTGTCAGTCGGAGGCGGTATCTTCCGAAAAATAATGGAGGAGGTGGAAAACTGGGAAAATAAAATAATATCCCACTTGTTTCTTTTTTTTAACTTAAATAACCCTAGAAGATAGTCATGTACGATGTGAAATTTGATTTAACAAACATTGCTAAAATGGAAGTTCCAGAGGGAATCTCCGTGATCGACGATATAATTGATGGGTATAAAAATTACCAGATCCTGTCTGTAGCTCTAGAAGTTGATATCTTTGGAGAAATCGCGGATAATGGACCTTCTTCCTCACGTGACATTGCCAAGTCGGCTTTAGTAAATGGAAGGCTCATCAAAAGTATTCTAATAGCATTAGAGGATATAGGTCTTTTGAGGTCAAATAAGGACAAGTACTTTCTGACTGAAACTGCAGAAACCTTTCTCTTAAAAGAAAGCCCACTATATCAGGGTGATCTGATCCTGTCTGCAGGAAGCTATAAATCCGAGTGGAACAATTTGATAGCAGTATTATTACATCAAAAAGGGCCTGTTGAAGCTCCCAAAGAATTGGACGAATTCCAGATCAGATCGATAGCCCAGCAAAGTATTAGAGGTGAAGTACAAAAAGTTATAAAAGAGATAGTATCCTATCCTAGATTTTCAGAATCTGAATATCTACTGGATGTTGGTGGAAGTCCTGGTCTCTACTCTATTGCCCTTTGTCAGGAGAACAATGAACTTATAGCCCGTATCCTGGTACAAAACCACGTTATACCATTGACTTCATCCTTTGTACGGAGATATGGGATGGACGATAGGATCAAAGTGCAAAAAGGTGGCATTAAAAATTTAATGAAAAACAGGGAAGGGAAAAGATACGATATCGTGCTGATTTCTAACTTTCTGTACAAATATCCCCTGGAAATGGGGGATATATTGGAAAATGTACCCCTGATATTAAACCCCGGCGGTATTTTAGTGCTCAACCATCACTTCTGCAGCCCCAACTGCGATATCAAACCTGTAGACGGTGTTCATGAAATTGATCGGGTTTTAAGCAGTTTTGAAAATCCATTATGTCATCCTAAAGGCCTTAAGAAAATTATAGAAGATTTGGGATTTATGAACGTCTATTTAACACCTCATGAAACAGCATCTGGACATGCTGTCTTATGTATCGGGACTAAAGAGGGTGAACTCCCAAAGGCATCGAAGGTTGCAGGAAAAACTCACATCTAATAACTGGGAAACGGAGGATGATGACTGTTGTCTGAAATAATTAAAACATCCAAAATCCTTGAGGAAACCGTTGCTGAAGTAAAAAACAATCTCAAGGACAAGATTCACAACATAAAAGTTGAAAGGGCAGTTATTGGCATATTTTTCACCGGTGTATGCCTGGACACTGGCCATGCAGGTATCTGTGCCACGCCTATAAAAGAGATTCCTGAGGCGGTGTGCTGCCCCAGTTCGGCCAGAGCCATGCCAAACGCAGGGTATTTAACAGAAAGGCCCGTAGTAAAATACTTGGACGATGCCCTGTCCAACATACCCATGAAAAAGGCCCTGGGGATAGCTGTCTTATCGGCCCTTTCAAGTTATTGTCGGGACAAAGGCCTGGTTAAGGGCTACAAAATGAGGGTGGGTGTTGATGCGATAGAATGTCTGGACCTCAAGGACGACACTTATCCCGTGCTTATAGGGGCAATCGCTCCCTGTTTAAGGATTTTAAAAGGGAGGAAAAAACCGTTTATCGTTATAGAACTTGATCCTAGAACCCTTAAGTCCGATGAAATTCGATTCTACGCTCCGCCTGGTAAAACCCCAGAGATAGTGCCTAAAGCAGATGTGCTGGTCATAACTGGTACAACCCTAATAAATGGGACGTTAGAAGGGATATTGAAATTAGCCCGTCCCGATGCCCAGGTTGTTGTACTGGGACCCACTGCAAGTATCCTCCCACACGCCTTTTTTAGGAGAGGAGTCAATATTTTGGGAGGGGATATAATCACCAACCCAGAAAAAATGCTTGATACTTTAACAGAAGGAGGGTCAGGTTACCACCTCTATGGTAAGTCTGCTGAACGTGTGGTGACAACCGTAAAATATAGAAAATCTGTTAAGATTAAAGGATGGGTATAATTTATTAGTTTTTTTTTGAAAAAAAGGTTTTTAGGCAGTTAATACTGAATTTTAAGCTGTTTTACTCCTTTTTAATGTAATTGATCCGGAACAAAAAATTTATATATTTGAGTTTTCAATCCAAATATATCGGAAGTATGTTTCCTTATTCCGATCGATATGTACTTTACTGAAATCAAGGAATTAAAAGTATAGCACATATCCTTCCACCAAACACAATCTCATTCTATAAGCTTAAATGAGACGTTGAAAGTTGAAGTACCAGTTTTAGAGGATATTTTATGAAAACTACGATATATGATGTGATTAGAGACCATATAGCCAATGGTAAAACAGGAACCATTGCAACTATCGTATCGAAAGATGGTTCAAGCCCACGTAATACAGGCGCCAAAATGTTCGTTGGAGAAGATGAAACGGTCTATGAAACCATTGGAGGTGGTGGTCTGGAATATAAAGTGCAGAAACATGCCATAAAGAGTATAGGTAATGATGAACCCCAACTAATGGAGATACGACTGGATTCAGAAGAGGTTGGTTCTGATGGAGATATCTGCGGTGGAGTAGTTGAAGTTTTCCTGGAGCCGGTACTGGAAAAACACGCAGAAGTCTACCAGCGCATTGATCACCTGGAGAAGAACGGTGAAAAGGGAATTTTCATAACCAGTTTCAATGGAAAATACCAGAAAACACTCCTAGAAGAAGATATGACCATTACGGGTGATAGTATAAGATTGGACGATGATTCCTTCTTCCAGAGTAATATAAATCAGCTTCAACCCCGGCTAATGGACGAAACCCTCATCGAAACCATCCACCCCTCACCTATACTCTATGTATTCGGTGCAGGACATGTTGCCCAGTACATAGTCCCCTTGGCTGAGACTGTGGGGTTTCAGGTCACAGTCATCGATGACCGGGAGGAATTTGCCAACAAAAAAAGATTCCCAGACGCTCATAAAGTGATAGTGGAAGATTTTAAAGAGGTTTTCAGCCAGTTGAATTTTACAGGAGAGGAGTATGTGGTAATCGTCACCAGGGGACACCAGTTTGACAAAGATGTTTTGGAAGAATCTCTCAAAAAGGAAACCAAATACTTGGGTATGATCGGGAGTAGAACAAAAGTGAAAATGATCCTGGAATACTTAAAAAAAACTGGGTACAACCCAGAAAAGGTCGAAGCAGTACATTCTCCCATTGGATTATCCATCAGTGCGGAAACACCCCAGGAAATTGCGGTGAGTATCGTTGCCGAGATGATACAGGTCAGAAGAGAATAATTTATGAAGCATAAAAAGAAGGTTAAGTGAAGAAAGATAAGTAATTACAGTGGACAAAATAAAACTGATGTCAGGAGGAGTTTTTTTTGAAGATAAGAAGTGATTTTGTAACTAACAGCAGCTCGGCAAGCTTCGTGATAACCGCCAAAGAAGACATAATAAACGACAACATAAAACATCACCAGAAAAAGGGTAAAATAGGCAGGGTACAACTTTTAACTTTCCTTAAAGACGAACTCAAGAAGGAAGGATACAAAACCAATATAGGTGCCGGTGAATATTACTTCACCATCAAAGAGTTCTACCTGGGAAAATCCATCGAATTAGATGAAAAAATTGACCCGGACAAGATAGCCACTACCAACCTCAGCAAACTCTCTGACGACGAGATGTGGAAGCTTATTAACTGGATACTCGTAAAAGGCGGAGGTAGAGACCTCTTCGGTGTGGGGGCAACCCAGACTAACGAATTGGAATGTGAATGTGAAGAAGATCCCCGGGATTAGGCCCTTCCTAAGGAACCAGATCACAATCTAACTTTTTTTAATGACGCGAAGTTTAAATGATACGAAAACATTTTAAAGGTTACAACTTCGTAGGAATTCCCCAAACCGGTTTTACCATGCGCTGGGGGGATGATCTACAGGAAAATCCCTACATGGCCCCTTGGCCGGAGTTAGCAGACATATCCATATCCAACTACTGCACCAACGGCTGCAGTTACTGTTACCGATCCAGTAACCCGGAAGGCAAGTTCATGTCACTAGAAGACTACCAACACGTGCTCCAAGAACTCACCCATAAAACATATGGAAGCATATTCCAGGTGGCCCTGGGAGGTGGGGAACCACTCCTTCACCCTGATTTTAACGAGATAATCAGGACAACCCGGGAAGATTATGGTATAATTCCCAATTACACTACCTGTGGGAAATTCTTTAACCCGGAAAACCTGGAGACCAGCAGGAAATACTGCGGTGCAGTGGCCATATCCTGGGATCCCTACAGAGATAATCTAACTCTAGATGAACTTTCCAAAGTGGGAAAACTCCTTGATGATAACGAAATCAGAACCAATATTCATTACGTTATTTCTGAAACCACTCTTGAACATGCGACACAGCTTTTAGATGGAAAATACGATGAACATCTGGAACCATTTAACGCGGTGATCTTCCTAACCTACAAACCAACCGGCCGGGCCAGAAGAGAAGACACCATCAGATCACCCCAGAAACTCCGATCATTCCTTGACCGGGTAAACAAACCTGCTACTAATATAAAAATCGGGTTCGACGCCTGTTTCGTTCCAATTCTACTTAAAAAGACAGAGATCGATAATGCCATGGTAGATAGCTGTGAGTGCGGCTTTTTTTCCGTATACATAGATGAGGAAATGAATGTATCACCCTGCTCTTTCTGTAACAACAAAAAATACAGTTACAGCCTGAAGAGATCCAGCTTCAAAGATATTTGGCAGGATGCTTTCTCCAATTACAGAAATTACGTGGATGAGAAATGTAAATTGAACTGTTCAAAATGTGATAAAAGTAGTGATTGCAGGGGTATGTGTCCCTTCTTTGATGAACTATTTTTATGTGGCCTGGTTAGTGAACCCATAATCAGAGTTTAAACTTATCCTGTAACCTTAAAACTGTTCACTATCATATCGAAATTGTCTTTCTGGCCATCGAATGCAGATATAGATCCTCCCAGGATTATACAATAAACCATGTCGTTTTTATCAAAGATCACCATTCTCTGCTTTTTATTTGATCTAGAGTCTGTTGTATAAACAATATCATGGGCATCCCTTCCATCCACCTTTATAATATTATCCGACTGTATAACCGCCCCCCAATCCTTTTCTAACTCAGCTTTACTGGCTGCGACGATCTCCTCCAGCGTGCCAACTTTCTCAGTCTTCTGTACGATAACTATAATATCCCCATTATGAGCGCTGTTAGGATCACCAACAGCTACGAGATCAGATTTCGTGCTTTCGTTTGTATTATTCAATTGATTAGGGTCTAATTTAATCCATGTACCGGGATAATTAAAAGATACTCCATTTGAATCGTAATTATGGGGTGTAATCGCTTTGTAAACAGTGGCGCAGGATATGATAATAAAAAATACGATGAAAACAACATAATACCATTTCATGCTTTATTTTTCCTCCAAAAACCATTTTTGAATAATTATCCAATAAACACTTCGTCCTTTTTAAATGAAACCCACAATCCTGAGTCATCATTAATTAAGATATAATCACGGATTCCAGCTTCTCTAACTGCTATTTCAAGGGTATCAATTTGAATTTTAGGGGGTTTTTTGTAGGATTCGTTTTGCTGTTTAAACCTATCTTTGATCTTTTTCCGTGCTGAAGAACTTCCCCATCCTCCACCTATGTACCCGGCTCCACCCGGCTTTAAAACCCGGTGTATTTCCCTGAAGGCTGATACCAGATCTTTCCAGAAAAACATGGACCCCCTGCTGAATATCAGATCTGCAAAGCTATCCTGGAAAGGCATCCGGTGGACATCACCCCTTACTGGTTTTATTCTGTCCTTTAAGCCATCATTTTCAATTGATTCCTGTGCAATCTGGAGCATTTCAGGGGATATGTCCATTGCGTAAATTTTGAGTTTGGTTATTCTGGCTATAGCTATAGAAAGTGATGCGGGACCTGTACCCACGTCGATGGCTGTCCCCTCTTTTATTTCGAGTTTATCCCTGATCTGACCCGCTATCAGGGGATAAATTGGTGCACGAGGTCCGTCAATTAACATTGAATCAGTTGGTTGTGAGTTTTGATCCATTAGACTCCTCCGTCTCTAAGTTTAGCTCATCTGGATTAACCTTCCAGCACCCTGAACCCTATTTCACCCCGGCATACTCTGGTGTTGATCATACCTCCACTCTGGCTGATCTTCCGTAGAATGGCTTCAGGGTCTAATATTTCTACTCCAGCCAGCATATCAGCGCCGTAATCAAATAGAACATCACTCATAGGGGTACTGGGCCCCATAACGATGGTATAAGCATTTTCCTCTTTAGCCAAGTTCAGATAACGTTCTAATCCTTTATTTATCAGGGTAGAACCAGTTATAATGATTATATCACTGCCAGGGAAGACGTATTCCGCAGCTGCCTCGGTGATAATTCCTTCCTTGGGGTTTAAGAGGGTTTGATCAGATTCCAGGACCCATAATTCCCTGGCCACGGATCTTATTTCATCGATCTTGGGAAACTTACCGACCATGGTAACCTTCTTATTTTTACTTTCTTCTATGATGATATCCTGGGCATTCACATCCTTTTTTCCCCGGGGTTTGATCATGGAATTAATGGCCGCCACACCAATGCTTGCTTCCACTAGATTCCAGGATTGAACATACTCTGCCAGTTCTAATGTGGTTTTACTTGTTAACTCCCCCATATCTCGTGTGTAATTACCATGGGCCACCGGGATTCCATAAGTCTTGGAAACTCCCCCATATTTTCCATGGACACCAGTCCAGGATACACCTACCCTCACATCCTTTACAGGGGAATCATTTTCACCCAGAGCTTTCATTAGTTCGTTGATTAGTTTCATTTACTCATCCTATATTTTTTGATAGTAAGGGCCTTCTGCACAGGCCTTGCACAGTGTTCGCCCATCAACCACGACCTCACGCCGATCCAGTACTCTGTCTCCACATTCTTCGCAGTATGCCCTAAATTTGGGGAACCCTGGAATTTCGTGCTCACCTATATCGACTTTAACTTCCTCTATTACCAGAAGTTCTTCTTCGGGGACGTTGGAAAGTTTTTCCACCATTTCTTTCATATCGGGTTTTCCGGCACCATTTTTTTCATCAGATTTTGCTGGTACAGGAGGACCTACAACGGCAGAAATTCTAACCGCCTTTCCAGAGGATAGATCCAGAAACGTGGCTGCAAATTTACCGTAATCCTTGTATCTAAGGGTTCGGTGCCCCATGGTGATCCCGGTCACGGCCTGAACTGCGTCGGCCATGCAACGGTCTATTTCCACGTAGACCATTAAGTCGCGATTGCGCTCGAAGGGATCCATTCCCAGTTCTCTCATCCCGGCCATGGCAATTCTAGTCCCCATAACTATTCCTGGGCAAACTTCACCATGAAAGTTCCGGCCTTTTTCAAGTAGAATTTCAAAATCATTCATTTTATGCCTCCCTTATTTGTATTTAATGATTTTAAATGAGTTTAATCGAATTTCCTATAATTTAAATTTCTAATTCAAGATTTTTCCAGTTAAAAAAAATAAAAAAAAATAAAAAATTGGGTTTTATTTCAGGATTTATTCACGTCCAAAGAACGCAGCAATGGTGTCTCTACCCAGATACACAAGTAACCCGACAACTGCAAGGATTATGGCTCCTATTATGATTCCGATCGGTGAGTTTGAGTCGGAGTCTGTGGGGTTTGGTATTCCTGGTGCGATTTCGTTTGGCGCTGCATCTGCGGTGCTTGGTGGCTCGGTTATTACATTCGCGATGTTTACTAGAGCTCCAGTAATTCCAGCTATAGCGTCACTGATTACAGTTCCTGGATCCGGTATTGGACTTGGAATCGGTGTTGGATCTGGGCCTGGAGTTGGTGTTGGATCCGGAGTAGGATCTGGAGTTGGTATTGGATCTGGAATGTTTATGACGTAGGTTTCCTTGTAGACTGGTGAGAAGTAAGCTCCCTGCACAGCCATGTACTGTAATGTGGTTGTTTTTGAAATGGGTATAGGTCCAGTATAAACCGGGCTTTGTGTGGTTGGTGTGGTTCCGTCGAGTGTGTAGTAGATGGTAGCTCCTGGAATTGTATTTAAATTGATGATCATGTCTTCGTTAAGTCCTGGGAGTTCGTCTATTGTTACAGTTGGTGAGACGTAGTTCAACATGTAGCTTATGGGATTTAAACCTGCAGAATTCAAGACATTTAAGTAGTCCTGGTTCATGTCGCTGTGGATTACAACTGCGCTAATGGAACTTGCAATCACATCCTGTTCATCAACCCAACCATGGTCTAAATGCCAGAACAGATCATTTTCCTGGCTGTATATAGTGTAGCCGTCGTCTTCCATTGCGGTTGCAATTGGCGTATTATCATATGCTATCAGCATTGATCTACCGGTTTGGGTGACACTATTCCAAATGGTGACTATAAGCTGGTATGCAGAGTCAGCCGACTGTCCCACGGAATAGTAGGTACCCTGACCTGGAGAAACACCCCAAGCAGTGGTCCGTCCAGAGATTTGACGGTTAGTTTCCCCCGAATTAGTCAAAACGGTTAGTATGTAAAATTCGTTTGGACCTAGAGGGAACTGTCCCTGTAATATCGTTGACAGGTCGTATTCTCTGGTGGAACAGATACACCCTACACGAGCTATGGTTCTCAGATATTCGTATGACGCTCCTGCTGACCAGGCGTATGTGAGTCCTGCTGGTGCAGGTATAATGAACTGACCTAAGAATTTACCGTTCTTTATCAGTGCTGGGCTAATATCAGTGATGGTTGTACTGGTGCGAACGTATGAATCACCGTCATATGCGTAGCTTGATCTCACTGATTTTATGGTCAGATAATTCATGGCCAGGTTCTCACCACGATGTTGGGCGTAATCCTGGACGCTGGCCTGGTCAACGAACATGAAAAATGTTTGTATATTGTCCATACCCCAGAACCAGGAATTCCTGATACTCAGTATATTGTCGATGGTAAATCCATGGGCATTAGGTAAACCTGCATTAACCAATGCTGCGTTAGCAGCCCTTACCACTCCATCTATGAATCCCACCAGGGATCTGGTCCCTTGATAGTTGACATAGTATGGTGGTACAGACAATGCAACACGGCCATTAGCAAGATCTTCTATTGTGAATAGATGTTGATTGTTGAATGCGTAGTTGAAGGCATCCTGACCTAAAGCAACCATCCCATCATAATCTGTTATAGGAATAACAGTGGAAACACCAGTCCATCCTCCTGCAATATTAGTTAAACCGTTAATGTAATTCTCATCGATACCATGACCATATCCTAAGGATGGATCATACCATAAATATTGGATGTTCTCTTCATTTACAGTTTTAAAGGCCAATACACTGAAAAGTTCGTCTTGTTGATTGTTTTTGAGTTTGTTTAGCAACCAGAGATTAAATTTGACTTCACTTAGAGTTCCTGCTGTTACGGTTCCAAATTGGCTGGTTAAATCATTTACTTTCACCATGGCCAGCGTACCAGACCTGTTAGGTGACGCACCATTGAAGTTAATGAAGACTGTGTAACCTGCCGGTCCACGGGTTGAGAAAACGATATCATTCATCCCGAATGCTCCATAAAATGCCGTGTCATCGTCCAGTCCACCAGCAGTGGTTATTATATAATTATTTCCAGTTGGGTATTTCAATGCAAAGCTCTTCGTTGATGCATAGTTGGAAATGGTCCCCTGATTTATATTCCCATTGGTAAATGTCAGGGCCATAAGATCAGCAGGTGCTCCCGCTTTCCATAAGTTGGCTATGTTGGCAATGGCAAAGCCGTTGCTGCCTAAAGCAGCGATTGCTTTTTTGAAATCTGCGGCGCTCTGAGTTGTTCCGATATTAACGGTAGAACTCGAGGTTATTGTTCCAGATTTACTCACCGAATACTTTTTGACCATTAAACCATTGGTACTATCTGATACAAATGCAAACCATAACGCTCCGTTAGGATCATTTATGGTAAGGAGATTCCCACTACCATGTGTGATTTGCTGTTTACCGTTTAAATTTTTGGTTGAATCAACAACAGCCTGTACACTATCTTCGGTAGTTTTTCCGTTTAACTTAGCTGTACTGGCTGTGGTTATCACCAAATTTTTATCCGATTGACTCAGTTTTAACTTAGTATCTGCAAGAGCTTGCTCAGTCACGTTGTGACCAACAGCGTATTGGGCGCTGCCAGTATCTACCTGAGTCACTGCTGAAGATGCTCCTGTTATGGCCAAAATGAATGCGACTGCCACTATAAATAGCACGATTTGTTTTTTCACTTTTTCACCTCCTTTTATTACATTTATGAAATGCAGTTCTATATTAGTGAAATGCAGTTATAAACATAACGACTTGATATGTAGAGAAAAACATTATATAACCATTCTTAAATTACATCAACATTCTTTAAATAAAAAAATTAATCGATATGCAAAAACTTATAATATGTGATGTTAAAATTTATATTAATCAAATTAAAAAATTCAAGGAAGTAGTTACTATTAAAAAACAATACTTGATTTCATCTGTTTTATTAATTTTAACCTGTTTTTTGGCAATAACAGCAGTATCTGGTGCAGATTCGTCCACAACTAACACTCTAGCAAGTGGAGATAACGTTGCCACGGCCGAACAAAATGGCCCTGACCTGGTGGTAACCAATCTAACCGCACCATATGGTGGAGCACCTGGCGGTCATATTATCGTACCCAACACCGTGAAAAACCAGGGTAACAATGCATCGGGTAGTTTTTACGTCACTTATTATCTCACACCAAACACTAACTTTAACAACAAGATCGAACTGGGATCCCAATACACCCCATCTAACGATTATGATGGCATCTTTGTTGCTGGCAAAAGTAAAACCTATAACACCATATTAAAAATACCCAGCACTGTCGCTGTAGGACAATACTACGTAGCTGCAGTTATAGACAGTCATAAATCTGTGATAGAAACTAACGAAAACAACAACGTGCTTTTCAGTGCTACTAAGCTGAAAATTCAGAAGGTTGGCCCAGACCTGCTTGTAACCAGCATAGCCGCACCAGCTAACGGTATTCGTGGAAGGACTATCACCGTGTCTAACACAGTGAAAAACCAGGGCAACATGGCCACAAACGGGTTCTATGTAAACTACTACCTCACACCCGCCCAAAACTTAAATTCAAGGATTTATATCGGCTGCCGCTACATCAAATCATTAGCCGCTGGAGCAAGCAACACAAACAACACCATACTATCCATACCCAGCACCATCGCCGTAGGACAATACTACATCGCCGCAGTAGCAGATGGGACCAGGCTAATAACCGAAGTCAACGAAGCCAACAACAACGGATACAGTGCTTTTAAAATAAAGGTTCAAAACGGCCGAGACCTTTTGATAACCGGTATAACCGCAGTAGCAAGTGGTATTCGTGGAAGGACTATCACCGTGGCCAATTCCGTGAAAAACCAGGGCAACCTGGCCACAAACGGATTCTACGTTACTTATTATCTCACACCTGCCCAAAACATGAATAAACGGATCAAAATCGGCTACCGCTATATAAAATCACTGGCCGCTGGAGTAACCAACACCAGCAACACCAAACTGACCATACCCACCACCATCGCCGTAGGACAATACTACATCGCCGCAGTAGCAGACAGCACCAAACTAATAACCGAAGTCAACGAAGCCAACAACAACGGATACAGTAGGAGTAAAATCATTGTAACAATTGATAACACACCACCCCTGGTAAAAAGTTCTAAACCGGCAAATAATGCTGTTGGATTTTCCCTTACTTCTCCAGTTATCATTACCTTCAGTGAAAACATCATGCCCGGTGTCAATTTCTCTAAAATCTATATCAAAAATTTGACCACTGGAAAATTAGTTGCCCTTTCCAAACTAACAATTAACGGGAATACTTTAACCCTTAAAATGAAATCCAGCAGACTTAGAAACAATTTGTACCAAGTTTACATACCGGCCAGTGCTGTAAAAGATTTGTCAGGTAACAATCTTAAAGCCAGCTACAGTTATAAGTTCCGTACAGTTAAATGATATCCATATGCCCTATTTTTCTTATTTAACCCTTTATTAAAGCTACTACATCTACAATCGATACGACATACTTATATATCCATATGAGATAAACCAAACTTTGAGCATTCGGGAGGTGAGCCCCATGAATCAAGATGATAAAATCTTAAATAAATCTATTAAAACAGATTGGAATGCTATCTGGAAGGAATCAGTTGAAAAACTCCACAAAAAAGGCACTTCCAAGTCATGGAATAAGATCGCAAAAAAATTCGATAAGTGGATGATCAAAGACGACTACCCCCAGGAAATGGTCAGTAAGATCAATGTAGAAGAGGGGGACAGCGTCTTGGATATCGGTTGTGGAAACGGAGCAATTACCATCCCCCTGGCAAAGAAGGTCAGATCAGTGACTGCCCTAGATCTCTCCAACCGAATGCTGGATATTTTAAAGGAAAATACAGCAGCGGAAAATTTATCCAACATCAAATTCATCAACAAGGGCCTGGAAGGGATGGAAACCGATGAACTCGGTCCCCACGACGTGGTGGTGGCCTCCCGATCCCTCAACGGCATTGCCGATATAAAGCCAGAGCTTGCGAAGATAAACCAGATTGCCCAGAAATACGTTTATTTGACCCTCTGGGGTTCTGGTAACCGGGAATTTGATAATGAAGTTGCCGAATTACTGGGGAGGAAAGCCCACCAGCACCCGGAATACACCATCGTTTTAAATATCCTAAAAGAGTTGGGGATCGAAGCCCATTGGGAACCCATGGAATCTAACACCCGAAATTTCTACTCCAACCTGGATGAAGCCCTGGAGAGGATCGAGTGGAGGGTGGGTGAATTAAATGAAGAAGAAAAGCTCAAAGTAAAGGAACATCTCTCCAGGGTGTTGACTAAAAATCCAGACGGCAGCTTCTCTTTTCTGCGGAATAGTTCCAAGTGGATTCTCATCTGGTGGGAGAAAAATTAGGAAACAGAAAAAAGGTTGGTGATTTTAGATGGATGAAATAATTGCAAAGATAGATGACCCGGAAACACTGTCCATGGTCAAAAAGATAATCCCATTCCACGGCTATTTAAGTAGTGGGGCGTTTATTGGTCTGCAAATGCTACAGATAGCCCAGAGATTGCTGGATATAAAGGAAGGGGATAAGGTCTATGTAACCTGTGAAACCTCCGCCTGTGTGCCTGATCCTTTTCAGATCTTATGCAGCTCCACCGTGGGAAACAAGGGCTTGAAGATCCTGGACTACGGTAAGATGGCCGTGACCATCAACAAAAGGGGTGAACCGGGACAAAAAGTCACCAAAGGTGTTAGGATATTCCTGGATCCTAAAAAAACAGCCAAATACCCTGTTCTACATGCCTGGTATATGAACGAGAGAAAGGTACCACATGAAGAAGTCCTTCCAGTACTCCTGGAAGCTGGTGAAGATGTTTACACCTGGCAATTCGTGGATGTTCCGGTACCGGTGAAGGCCAAGAAAAACATAGCCATCTGCAAGGTCTGTGGTGAATCCTTCATCCGGATTGACGATGAAGATATCTGCCAGGGTTGTTCTGCCTCTGACTGAGAGGTTCAAACCATACTGATAAAACTTCTATTCAACCATGAAAAGGTGAATTTCTATGGACAAACAGATAACCATGAAAATTCCTGAAGAAATGTATCAAGATTTGAGGGAACTTTCAACCAAAAAAGGTGATGCACCCATTGGAAATTTAATAAGAAGAGCCGTGGACGATTATATACGGAAGATGAAGATGAAGGGAGTTTTATAGGTTTATTAATTATAAGTTGGGTCTGACAGCTCGTGCTTTTTTCCAGATTTTCTGGAAAATTAGACTAAAAATTAACCATTCCCTAACGTTCAATTTTCTTGTATAATTATTTTTCACAATTTAATATGTATTTCATGGTAATCACTTATCCTGCTTTTTTATGAGTTTCAAGTGGATTATAAAACTCCATTAAGATATAACGATCGAAACGTTTTTATCTTCATATCGAGAAACACTTAATAACAAAGACCTATGGAGGTTTGATATGAACAATAAAATGATTGCAGCGATAGTTATAATAGTGATTGCAGTAGTCGCCGTGGGAGTATATGGATACTATTCCTTTTTATCTCCTACTTCCTCAGAAAGTGGTACCCTAACCATAATGGCGGCTTCAAGTCTTTCTAATTCAATGAACGCTACGGCTGCAAAATTTAAGGAAACCCACCCCAACGTTACTGTAAATATACAGTATGGTGGTAGTGGTGATCTGATTAGCCAGATAACCCAGCTGAACAAGTCAGTGGATATCATGGCATCAGCTGACTATGGGCTCATCGATAAGAGTTTAATGCCTGACTTCGCCACCTGGAACCTGAAATATGCAAAAAATGAAATGGTAATCGCCTATACAGATCAAAGTACCAACGCCAGCCAGATCAACGCTGACAACTGGTATCAGATATTGTCACAGGATGATGTGACCTTCGGAATAGCCGATCCAAACTCTGCACCGGCCGGGTACCGTGCGGTGATGATGATACAGCTTGCAAACAGCTACTACAACAACACTACCATATTCGATGAACTTATCACGTCCAATTCGGCCATCACATCCGAGGCCAATGGTACTGGATTTGTGATAAAGAGTCCCAACGACCTGGGTCCTACCGGTCAATTGACGTCCAGACCAAACGTGAGGGATACACTGACCCTGGTACAGTCCGGTTCTGTTGACTACGCGTTCGTGTACAAGAGTGATGCACAGCAGGCAGGCGGCGATATCAAATACCTGGAACTCCCCGACAAACTGAAACTTTCTGACACACAATTTGAATCAGACTACAAAACCATACAGTTGATACAGTTCAGTGATTTAGAAGGTAGCAATAAAACCAAGACCATCACCCTGACACCAATCGTCTATGGTATTACCATTTTAACCAACGCTCCAGAGAAAGAACTGGCCATTGAATTCATGGAACTACTTCTAAGCAGTGAAGGTCAGACCATATCCCAGAATAATTTCATAGACCCCATTGTTCCTGCAGTTGCAACCAGTGGTTCAACTGACATACCCAGTCAGCTCGACCAATATATAACAGGACCATGAATCAAAATTTGAGGATCTTCCTCCTTTTTTTATTTTTTTAAAAAGAGTGATATTATTATATGCATGTCGAACTAATTTTTAAACGATTGATATGAGAAAACTAGATCACACCACCATCTTCTTTGCTCTAATGGGATCTTTCTTGTTCTTCTTCGTCTTAATCCCCATCGTTAACCTGATGGTTTCCGCCAATCCAGGTATAATTCTGAACAATATACAGGACCCAAGTGTAATGAGTGCCCTGTTTCTCAGTATCTATGCTGCACTGGCGGCAACTATTATTGCCCTTTTGTTTGGGGTACCACTGGCTTACCTCCTGGCCCGTAATGATTTCTGGGGAAAGGGCTTTGTTGAATCTGTAATTGATGTACCTTTGGTAATTCCCCACACGGTTAGTGGTATAATCCTCTTATTAGTTTTTAATCCTGGCGGCATCTTTGGACAGCCCTTATCCCAAATCGGTCTCACTTTCTCCGATGCCATTCCTGGAATTATTGTGGCCATGCTCTTTGCCAGTTCTTCCTTTGTGGTGAACTCTTCCCGGGAGGGATTTGAAAGTGTGGACCCCCGGATGGAGAAGGTGGCCAGAACATTGGGTTCAGGTTCTTTAAAAACCTTTTTTATTATAACTTTACCTTTATCCCTTAGAAACGTGGTGGTGGGGTCTATAATGTGCTGGGCCCGGGCTATAAGCGAATTCGGTGCCATCGTAATTCTAGCTTACTACCCTACTACTGCTCCTGTCCTTATTTACCGGCGGTTTGTTGATTTTGGTTTACAAGAATCAATACCAGTAGCCGTCCTCTTAATATCGGTATGTTTAGTCCTTTTCTTAATAGTCAGATTACTCATCAGCGGGTGGAAAACTTATGATAAAGATTGAAAACCTGAGCCGGGACTGGAAAGAATTTCAGTTAGATCATATTAACTTAGAAATTAAAAATAATGAATACTTCGTTATTTTAGGTCCCAGTGGATCGGGTAAAACCCTTCTTTTAGAATTAATAGCCGGGATTTGGGAGGTTGATTCCGGGGATATATATGTGGATGGGAAAAATATGACCTGGACTCCCCTGGAAAAGAGGGGTGTGGGATTTGTCTACCAGAACTACATGTTGTTCCCCCATAAGACCGTCTTTGAAAATATAGCCTTCGGCTTGAACATGAGGAAGGTGGACAAAGAGGAGGTAAAGACCAGGGTAAATGAGATGATGAAGCTCCTCCACATCGATCATCTGGCACACCGCCTGCCAAGGACTCTAAGTGGGGGTGAACAGCAACGGACTGCCCTGGCCAGGGCCCTTATAATAAATCCCAAGGTGTTACTTATGGACGAACCTCTGAGTGCCCTGGACAGGAAGACCAGGGATGATTTAATCCGGGAGATGAAAGAACTGCACCAGAAGTTTGATATAACGTTCGTCCATGTGACCCATAACTTCGACGAAGCCCTGGCACTGGCCGATCGCATCGCCATCATGAAGGACGGACGGATTTCACAGGTGGGAGATTCTACTGAAATCTTCAGACATCCCAAAGATAAGTTCGTGGCCGATTTCGTAGGGGTGGAGAACATAATTAAAGGAGTCGCCCGGAAAGACGGGGCGAAGATTACATTAATAGATACAGGGAGTATATCTATCTACACCACCGAACAGAAGGAGGGGCCAGTCCACGTAACGGTGAGACCAGAAGACATCATATTATCCAATAAAAAAGTTGAAACCAGTGCCCGAAATGTATTTGAAGGAAAAATCACAGAAATAATTGATAACGGGGCTTTAATAAAATTAACTGTTGATGTTGGAGAGCCACTCATAGTGTTTTTAACCCGTCAATCTTTCTTAGATATGGAACTTAATATTGGAAGGGATGTTTGGACTTATTTTAAAGCAACTGCTGTGCATACATTTTAATCATTATCAATCCTTCAATTTTCTATTAGTATGATATTTAAATCGTAGCAAATAGCTTAAATACCAAAAAATTAGTTAATATCATTGTTTTCTAATTATCTTCTTCGGCTTTTTTGATGCGATATGTATATATATTCATTTGGATAAAATTTTTTTAAAGAGTTTACATCTGTAAACTTCTAATTATTGGAGTGTGATAATATAAGTACTAGAAATATTGTAATAATTGCAATTATAGCAATTGTGATTATAGTAGCGGGTTTGTACGCCAGCGGTGTGTTGACAGGTGGAACTGCAGAAGGAAACATCACTGTGGTGGCTGGAGCCGGTACTATGTCGGCTATGAACGATTTAAAAGCAGAATTCGAGAAAAAATATCCAGGAACCACTGTTAACGTACAGTATGGAAACAGTGCCGAAATTTTCTCCATATTAGAATCCCAGAAAAGCGCTGATCTGGTGGTACCCGGAGACCTTGCATTTATGGACAACGCTAAAAATAAGGGATACCTGGTCAACGATACCATTACACCTTTAGTGTACCACATACCAGTTATCGGTGTTCAGAAAGGGAATCCTAAAAACATTACCAACATATCCGATCTGGGCCAATCGGGACTTAAAGTTGGTCTGGGAGATGTTAACGGTACCGCAGTGGGTAAACAAGCAGTGAAATTGTTGAACAAAACCGGAAATCTGGAGGCTGTTAGAGCAAACGTAGTCGTTTATGCACCTACAGTCAATCAACTACTGACCTACCTCACCTCAGGACAGGTCGATGCAGCGATAGTGATGAACGATTCAGCTCAAAAAGCTGCTCAAGAAGGTAAAATAGACATCATAGCCATCCCAGAAGATCAAAACGAGATCGGAACTATCGGTGTAGCCTTAACTGTTTTCAGTGAAAATGAAAACACCGCCCAGAAATTCCTGGAATTCATATCCTCTCCGGAAGGCATGGCCATCTGGGAAAAACACGGCTTCCCACCCGTAAAATAAATCAGTTAAACAGCATGGATATGAATGGATTTCTATTTGATTTCATTAAATGAATTATAAAGTAGATAAAATGAGAAGCAAACTGGAATTATCCTTCATATCCATAGCTTTTATTTTTACATGTATCCTATTCATTATTATAGGAAGTATATTTCTAATCCCCTCATTTGAAGGATTTATAAATGCACTTTTCTCTGATGAGATACAATTCGCCCTGAGATTAACCCTATCCACCTCCATCATCGCCGCATCATGTGTGATGCTGGTGGCCATCCCCACCGCATATTCCCTGGCCAGATACGAATTCCCCTTAAAAAGCGTGGTAAAAAGCATAATAGATCTACCCATGGCCTTTCCAGAAATTGTGCTTGGTATAGCCATATTGATGATGTTCGGTAATCAATTCCTGGGGAACGTGCTGCAGAACCTGGGAATTGACATTGTATTCACCGCCGCCGGCGTAATCGTCGCTCAATTTTTTGTAGCCTTTCCCTATTCAGTGCGGATACTTTATTCAACCTTCAACTATGTTAATCCCCGGTATGAATTCGTCTCCAGAAGTTTAGGTTATGGAGAATTTGAAACACTGAAAAATATAACTTTACCACTCGCGAGAGGTGGAATATTCGCTTCTTCGGTGGTCACCATTGCCCGGTGCATCGGGACCTTTGGAGCGGTTTTACTGGTGGGTGGGGGAACTTATCTAAAAACAGAAACCCTGTCTATCGCTATTTACTATAATTTATCCCTGGGAAATATTGACAACGCCATAACTGCCGCCATTATACTGGTTGTAATATCATTTATAGCCATTTTCGTCCTGGAAAAATATGCTTATAAGGATATGGAGGGAGTTTGAAGCCATGTTTTTAGAAGTTAACAATTTAAGCGTGGACCTGGGCCAATTCCACCTGATAGATGTTAACCTTGGCCTGGAAAAAGAAGATTACATGGTTATTATCGGGCCTACCGGCTCCGGGAAGTCAGTGCTTTTAGAAACTATCGCTGGTTTTTACCGTCCCCAATCAGGTAGAATATTCCTGGAAGGTAAAGATATCACCCATCTTACCCCGGAAAAAAGAGGTATCAGCATCATCTACCAGGACTACGTTCTCTTCCCCCATATGAATGTATTTGAAAACATAGCTTATGGACTGAAAAAGAGGATTGAAGATAAAGAAGTTATTGAATCCAGTGTCGTAGATGCGGCCAAACGCCTTAAAATTGATCATTTACTTGATAGAAACCCTGAAACCCTGAGTGGTGGGGAAAAACAGCGTACAGCCATAGCCCGATCCCTGATAGTGGAGCCAAATCTTCTGTTGATGGATGAACCGTTCAGTGCCCTGGATGTAAACACCCACACCTACCTTACGGACTTACTTAAAAAGGCAGTAAGCGATTACCAAACGACGTGTATACATGTGAGCCATAACTTCAATGATGTGTGGAGTTTAGCTGAGCAGGTGGCGGTGATGAGAGACGGGGAAATTCTACAGCAGGGTGTGGTGGCCGATGTTTTCTCCAAGCCCCGTCATGATTTTGTGGCTGACTTCGTGGGTGTGCGCAACATATTCCAGGGAGAGGTGGTTGGTGGGAGTAAGGGCATCACCGATGTAGAAATTGATAAAAATCTGATTTTACACAGCTCAGATACATATAATACAGATTTTAAAGAAGTAATAGTTGTGATAAGACCCGAGAACATAATATTTTCCAATCAACCCTTCGTATCATCCATTAGAAATCAGTTAAAGGGCATAGTCACTGAGGTTGTACTTATAGGCCCCACTGTCTGGGTAGAAGTAGATGTACACGGTACCAGCTTTAAAGGAATAATAACACCCAGTTCACTGGATATGCTGGGAATAAAAAAAGGTAACGAAATTTATTTAAGTTTTAAATCTGTTAACGTTAAATTAATAGATAACGATTGATCTTACTCCACGTAATTTTAGAGTGCGACTAATTTTCTTCCAAAACTTTATCCTAACCTGGGAAAATATATACTATAAACAATTACTTATTAAATCTAATTTCCGTCATTATTTAAATATGATAGAGGGATTTTCATGAACAGATCAAAAGATGGGCCACAATACCGTTTGAAATTTGATGATAGTATATTATTGATTGATAAGAAGAAATTCACTCTCTTAAAGTTTATAGATGAATGTGGTTCTATAACCAATGCATCTAAAAAGGCAGATATTCCCTATCGCAGTGCTTTAAAGTACATTGAAGATCTGGAAAGGGAGCTTAACAAAAGCATTGTATCTACCCAGAGAGGGGGAAAAGGTGGGGGTGGAGAAAGTAAACTCACGAGCGAAGGTAAAGCTATCCTTAAAGAGTACAGAAAAGTGGAAAGTATACTAAAAATGCACGCTGATGTTAACGAAATTGAAGGTAACATCAAGGAGATAGATTACAAAAATAAGATCGCTGTAATATATCTTAATGGTGAAAAAGTTATACTCCCCCTAAGAGGAGAATTCAAAGTTGGTGACCGGGTTTTAGTCTTGATAAGTCCAGAAGACATCTTCGTGATGTTAGAGCCACAGGAATCCAGTGTCAGGAACATTCTCCCAGGGAAAATCGTTAAAATGGAACTTAAGGATCATTTAGTGCGTTTAAATATAGAAACGGGTGAACATAATCTTTTTGCAGACGTTACTGAATATGCCCGTGAACAGTTGAATTTAACCCTAGGTAAAGAGGTTTACATTGGTTTTAAAGCCGCTGCCCTGGCCATGGTTAAAATATAGAAGTTTAAAATACAAAAAAAGGATATCTAAATAATTAGTTAATTTTTTTATTCCATATCTGAGTCGCATGCCTCGATGGTGATGATAGTGGGGTCTTCAGTATCGTTGGGAATGTGTTTTATCTCCACTAAGTCGTCCTTTATTTCTTCCATATCAAGTTCAACAGTATTTCCCAGTTCACTTTCCACTTGAACCTGTAATCTGCAGCTTTTACCCTCTTCACAGTCGTATTCTTCCACGTTTACAACTTCCCCCGGGGTAAAGACCCGGTGGTATGATAATTCTAGAGTGTCAAATCTTTTTACGTTGTTTCTGATGTATTCGACTGCCTCGTCACAGTCCATGGTTATTTTTTTCTCCATGATAAAATCCCCTAATATAATTCATCTATCCAATCATATAATTAATTTAATGGTTCTATAGAAAATTTATTACTATGCTTCTACGGTTATTATGGTGGATTTTTCATCCTGAGTATGTCTAATTTCCAGGATATCATCCTTTATTCTCACTAAATCCACCTGGATAGTGTCATTTACTAAATCGCCGTTGAGTTGCATCATCAATCTTAAACTTTCCACCTCTTCTTCCCCATCTATTTCAATTCCCAGTACTTCGCCAGGGAGATAAATTCGGTTGAAGGATATTTCTATGGTATCATAGGTGTTTACGTTATTTTTGATATAATTCAATGCATCGTCGCTATTTAGACTAATTTCTTCTTCCATGTTATCATCGCACTTCAATCTTTATATAAAAATTTCTGCATTAACAATTTCATTATAATATTAGTTTGATAAAATAAAAACTTAATCTATTTAAAAATTAGTTAAAAAAATAATTGAATCTTAAAAATAAAAAGAAAAAAGGTAAAGGAAGTTTCTTAACTTAGAGATGGTGCCTGTTTTTCTCTGCGTTAAGTAGTAAAGTTCCTTTTCCATTTACTCCGATGTCACCAATGTATTTGATGTATTTACCGGTGAACTGTCTGCCTTCAACTTCTGGATCTGTGACGATTGCGTCCAGTTCGAAACCTTCCAGTAATCGCTCCAGTCTTCCGTTGATAACAATGGCACCGTTTTTCATCTGACCACCAGGCCAGCGGGTAACATCACCATCTATCTGGATGAAGCCTTTGGTCATGTGGATACCGGCCAGTATGTCACAGTTTCCCATGACGTGGATTTCACCACCGGACATGGCATCGGCAAGCTGTTTACCGGCATTTCCGTGGATGGTTAGTTTACCTCCACTCATACCTCTCCATTCACCAATGTAGGAGGTACCGGCGTATTCTCGGACGTTGCCCATGACGGTTATTTCTCCGCCTCTCATTTCCCTACCACAGTAACTTTCCGCGTTACCGTTTATGGTTAAGGAGCCTCCTTCCATCTCTGCACCGGCCTGTAAATCTGCGTCTCCGTTTACTATGATTTCTCCGGCGCCCATTTTACCTCCGATGTATTTAACTCGGCCTGCGTCTCCGTCGATGATCATCTTTACTTCTTCTGGTGATTTGGCTTCGCCTTCCACTTCGATGTCGTAGTAGTCTGTTAATGGAAATCGGGAGTTACCGACAGGTACTTCATATTTTTCAAAGTCTTCCTTACTCCAGCTGTATATTTCATCTGGAATGAGTTCATCAAATTCCAAGGCCACACTGGAGAATTTTATTGGAGTTAAGGTTATTTGTTTCACGTTAACATCTCCCCTATTTGCTTGCATTTACCTTATATACGCTTGATGGTTCTGCGTAGTGATCGTGTACCACGTAATTCTCGAATTTGATGGTGTAGTATCGGTTGAAGAATGGCATGATTTCCTCGAGGATTCTTTTTTCCTCATCTTCAAAGCCTTCTACTTCTGTTCGTACATGTTTACTGGACACTATCTTAACGATTTCACCGTCTTTTACCAGCACTTGGCCGTCTTTTATGGTGTAAAGAGCGTTGCTGAATGCTTTTTCCACTGCTGCAGCGTTTCTTGTTGGGTCGAAGTTGTTTGGTTCCAGGTCGTATACTGCGATGTCTGCAATGGCACCTGCACCTAAGTGTCCTCTGTCCTCAAATCCATAGATTTTGGATGGGCCTGCTCTGGTGATGGTGGCGATGTCGTAGAAATCGTATTCCCGGTCCAGGGTTCCTAAAGCAGATTTTCTACCGGCCCAGGCGTGGACTTCTTTGTTATCCATCATTTCAGCTCGTCTCTGGTAACTCATGAGCCAGGACATGACTCTGGGGTATCTTATGAAGGGACCTGCATTTGGGCTGTCTGTGGTCAGGCATATCTTCCAGGGATCTTCTATCATCAGGGCCAATTCCAGTCCAATAGCCCATTGGAGTGAGTGAACCGGGTTTCTTCCGGAGTATATGAATGGTACCAGTCCGGATGCTGTTTCCAGTTCAATATCTTTGTTAGCCCATTTTAAACCGGTGAGTTCGTACAGGTCGTATTCCATGGGTCCATCAGCGGTCATGGTGGTGGTCTCATCGAGAGTTACCTGTCCCATATCTGCGGTTACATGATCGTGTTTGTTTATGTAGTCAGCAACTGGTTCTACACCAGAGGTTACATCTCTCCAGCTGGTTCCGTCGTAACAGTGGAACTGTGCATGGGTTAAGTGGATGGTCTGGTTCCTGTATTCACTGTTTTTCTTGATATCCTTCATACAGTCTATGGAGTTTATGGTTGTGGGGAAGTTTCCTGGGTGTCCCAGGTCGTTAGGGTGTACGTGTATGGAGTGTGGTAGTCCTAACATTTCGTTGGCCTGGGCCAATGCCCTGATCACTTCTCTGGCTGTTACATCCCAGTAGGGTGCCGGGTCATCTATTCCGTGTACGTTCATTCCCCAGCCCCATGCTTCACTTCCACAGGGGTTCACGATTTTAACACCGTATCCTTTGGTTATCTTTAACCATGCTGATACAAATGCAGCTATATCATCTATTCTGCCTTCTTTGGCAAACTGCATTATGAACCAGTTGTTTCCAAATAAGGTCAGTGGTGGGATGTCGATGTTGGGTATGGCGATTATCTCTTCATGGGTGTGTTTTGCCTCTAGTGGTGGCACTGCTGCTTCCACTACTGTTCCATAACCCATTCTGGAGAACCGGTACCCGGTGGCAGGGCAGTTGGGTATTGAAAATCCTGTTTCTGCCCTGGTTATGTCTGTTTTAGGTTTTACTCCCCTTCTTTCATCTTCAGGTCTGTATAATCTTCCTACACAGAGTTTCGGACCAGCCAGGTGACAGTGTACGTCTATACCGGCAGGCATCACTAGCTTATCGGTGACATCTATCACTTTGGCACTATCTGATACACTGTTAACGATTTTCCCGTCCTTGAACATTACGTCCTTTTTTTCTCCGTTTATCTCGTTGATAGGGTCGTATACAATTCCATTTTTAAGTATGTATTCCATGATAATCACCTATTTGCTAGCTTCCTTTATTTTTTTAACCCTTTGGAGTAGTTCGTTTACTATCCATTCATCTTCTCTGCAGGTTTCTGGTGGATCTATTGCTTTTTTCATGTAAATTGGAACTGAGTCCATTCTGTAACTGGTTCCTGCAGTTTCCACACCTATGAAGGTTCCGGGTAGTACTACATCTGCCAGTTCAGTTGATGGTCCCCAGTGTATGTCGATCTGTATCACTGGTATATCGACCAGGTGTGCTAAAGCTCCACCGGGGAAGTGTGCACCGGGATCTGCTGCAATTACCATGAAAACGTCACATTCTTTCCTGTTTAATAAGTCAATGGTGGTTGTCTCACCTATCATGTATCGTGGGTAACCACGGCAGAAATCAACACCGTAAGGGAATCCCATTTCGTAGGCCATGAAGATGTTGAATCCATTAACGTTAAAGTGACCTCTCATGGGTAAGAGCACCCATTTGGTGTATTTGTTCAGGTCTTGAACGAGTTGAATGGCTATATCGATGTTCCTCTGTTTAGATAGGGTATGGGTTAATCCCAGTCCAAAGAAAAGGGCTCCGAATTGGGTGTTTTTCATTTTCTCGGTTAAAGCCACGATATCTTCTTTAGGAATACCGGATATGAAATCTTGTTTAAGTTCTTTGCCTTTTAAAACAGCTCTTATAGCGTTACAAAATCCGTAATCACCGTTTTCTTCGAATGGTATCCATATGTCAGAGAGTTTAGCTGTGTCACTATATTTAGGGTCCCAGGTAACTAGGGTTCTGTCGAATCTTCCCCTTTTCCTGAAAAAACCTTTGGGGAAAGTAGTGTAACGTGCTAAGTGTCTGGGGTGTGCATTCATGGGGTTACTCCCGGTGTAAACTACCATATCAGCCCTGTTTTTAACTTCACCCAGTGTCATTAGGGGGTAACCCACGTTTTGAACTGCCTGGACGGTTGGTCCGTGGCAAATCGTTGCCTGATTGTCTATTACGGCCCCTACTAGTTCGGTTAATTCCAGGCCGGGTTTCATGGCTTCAATGGAGGTTTCACTCCAGCCATAGAAGACTGGCCTAACAGCTCCGGCTATGAGTTCGGCAGCCCTATCTAATGCTGTGTCCCAGTCTACTTCCATGAGTTCGCCGTTTTCGTCTCTGATCATGGGGACTGTAAGTCTCTGGTCTTCGTCTTCCATGATTTTACTGGCGCCCAGTCGGCAGGCGTGTCTGACTCCTACGACATGATTGTCTTTGACCAGGATATCTACATCGTCACAGTTACTTCCGCAGAATGCGCAAGTACAGTTTTCTACGATTTCATCGTAATCTGTTACTGGTGGTTCGTATGCCATTCTATCCACTCCTTATTTTTTTGTAGACGGGCATTTCGCCAAGTGAAGGAAGTTCTTCTGGTTTGTCTCCTTCTTTAACGTATTTTTTGTAAACGTCCCTCATTAGATCGGCCATTAATAATACTTCTTTATCTGTTTTTTCTACTGTGGCTTTGATTCCCTTGTATGTGGGGTCACTGCAGCAGTAGGTTTCAGGACTTACAACTACATTGGCCCATGGACCTTTAGGGATGAATATCATTCCTTCGTGTGGTGCGTCTCTGGAATGGGCTGCATAAACTACTACTTCTCCCCAGTCAGATTTCACCAGAACACTTTCCCAATTTCCTACACCTAATCTGGCCATGTCTTTGGGATCCATGTAGCATACTCCTGCTACTTTTCTGTACTCGTCTTTCAGGGTTGATCCTCTTTTTTTACAGGCCCCTTGATAGATGTCGGTTCCTGTATTCAGCATCACTGTTAATTTTTTAACTTGGGCCACGTCTGGGTCTTCAAATTTTACCACGTTTGAAATGCTGGGTTTTTCTATATATGTCATAACTCCTCACTCCAGGAATATTGCATCTGTAGGACAGAAAAGTGGGCAGGTTCCACATTTCGTGCATTTTTGTGGGTTGAATAATTTTATTAACCCGTTTTCTACCATCATGATTGTGTCTTCTGTTTTGGATCCGTGTCCACCTGCTACTTCAGGACTTATAGATCCGTTTACTGGACAGGCGACCACGCAATTTCCGCAGCCAAGACATTTATCCTGATCTACTTTTAGTTCTACCATCTAGTATCACCTTGAATCTAAGTTTTAAGTTCTGATAACTGTTTTTCCCATGATTTTGACTTGGTTGGGGTGTGTTTTACTGCTGTACGTTTCACTTCGATTGCTTCTACAGGACATACGTTTTCACAGGCACCGCAATATATACAGAATCTCTCATCTGCCTGGAGCTTATCGCCCTGCACACCAAATTCCTCTTCTGGGAAGGAAAGAACGTTACATGGACATATATCTACACAAGCTCCACATGCTTCACATTTTTCTTGGTTGAGAATTAATTCACCTTCAAATGCTTTTTCGACTGTTGCTGCATCGACTGGGCAGATTTCCTGGCACCATCCGCAGTTTACACATGCTTCTTCATCGATGAATGAGCTTCCTGTAGTTTCAGAGTCTTCAGGGTTCAGGTCATAATCACCGTAGGAGCAGCTTCTGCATACGGCTTTTATAGCGTCTACTGGGCAGGATTTTCTGCAGATAAGACAGTAAACACATTTATCTTTATTTACAGTTATGTCTGAAGATACTGTGGGGTCAGAAGAAGTAGGTTCGTGGTGTTCCATTTCTATTGCATCTGCTGGGCACATTTCTTCGCATATTCCGCAGCTTATACAGGTATCTTTATCAATTTCGATTTCACCAGTTACCAGTTTGGATCTTTCTGGTAATATTCTGGCTATGGTAATGGCATCTCGAGGACAGGCTGTTTCGCATGCTTTACAGTAGATACATAAATCGTCACTAATTTCGGCCGATTTAATCAGTTGTGGATATTCTGCCATATCCTTGATGGATTTTTCATCCAGTTTTAAATCTAATGCATCTACAGGGCAGGCTGAACTACACATTCCACAGAGTACGCATTTAGCCTCATCTATGGATATCTTTGATTCGTCAACGCCGGTTCTTTCAATAGCGCCAATCTCGCCAAGTTCAATAGCTTCCGTCGGGCATATTTTAGCACAGATCCCGCAACCAACACATACATCGTCTTTGTAGGCCAGTTCACGTTTTTCTTCTGGTGAAACACGCTGTACGCAAATGTCCTTACCTTTGACTTCTTTGGTATTAGTAACCATTATTTACCTCCAAAATTTTAATTGAATCAGTGGGACATACATCCCTACACATATTACACCCATTGCACCAATCTGAATCAATGCGTGCTTTGAGATCATCCAACACAATGGCGTTCAAAAGACAGGTGTCTACACAAAGTCCGCATCCGATACAAGATTCTTCAACACTTGCCTCGTAGCTTTTTTTAGAGCATGTTTTAACGATAACTCTTGTCTTTTCACTGTCGTTTAAGAGAGCGTAGGTTAAAGTCAGGAAATCCTTGGGACAGAACTTGGTTATTATCTCTGCCACCTCTATGGAATTCCAGGACAGATTCCTGCCATTTAAATAATGAGAAACGGTGGATCTATCCATTTCAAGTATCTTTGCTACTTCTTTTTGACTGAGCCCTTCTCTTATGAGCTCCACTGCCGTCAAATACTTCAATCCTGAAACTATGTGCTTTGGCATTTGGACACCATGTGTGTTAATTACACTCTTATTTACATTTAATATAAATATTTCTACTAAACACTAGACGAAAACTTTATATAATATGGTGTATTATCCACACCACAACTTTATGTGGGGATTAAATAAAAATGCAAAAACTTAAATCATCATCTTTTAAGACTTGGAAAACGTCATCATGTAAAAAATATTGAAATGGAAACTTCACTATAAAATAAAAATAATGATAATGGAACTCACTACATAAAAAATATATCATATCCGTCATGGCAGGGAGGAGCTTTATGAAGATATTAGGAGTCGTTGGAACTAAAAATACAGGAAAAACCACATTAGTCACTTTAATAGTCAGTGAACTGGTAAAAAGAGGACATCAGGTAGGTACAATCAAACACACCCATCATGATTTAGATATGGAAGGCAAAGACACCTGGAAACACCGGAAAGCAGGAGCAGAACTGGTTGTAGGATCATCCGGGGAGAGCACGACCTTCATAATCCCTGAAAGAATGGACTTAGAGAAAATTCTAAAGAACATCAAATACCTGAAGGAACTTGACTACGTTATAATAGAAGGGTTTAAATCTGCAAATTACCCTAAAATATCAACCACCAAGACAAAGGATGAATACACCATAGAAAACGTGGATGTATTTAACCTAAAAGAGGAAGACGTCAGTAATCTAGTTGACCTGATTGAGGAAAGAACCTACGGTTTAATCTCCAACGCAGACTGTCGTAATTGTGGCTACGACAACTGTCAGGACATGGCCCAAGCCATAATAAGAGGCGAGTTTTCCGAAGAAGAATGTAAAATGAAAAAATTTGACGACGTTGAACTATTCATCCAAGATAAAAACATCCCTTTAAACCCTTTTGTACAGGATATCCTGAAAAATAGTATAATCGGCATGTTAAGCACCCTTAAAACCGATGCTAATGGGATACAAGGTAAAGTAGAGTTGTTGATCAGAAATGAACCAAAATAATTCAGTACCCGAACCTCGCCAGAGAAATTCTGAACTAGAAACTGGTCAAAAAGACTATGAAATGAAAACCAACCAAGATACTACGGTAGAAACAGATAACTTTCAAAGGCCAATTCTATCCCTACGAATATCCATAACCAACCGCTGCAATATCCGATGTTTTTACTGCCACCACGATGGCGTGATACCCCAAGAATATGAGATGACACCATCTGAAATAGAAAGAATCACCAAAGTAGCTAAAAATTTAGGTATAAAGAAGATAAGGCTATCAGGCGGTGAACCACTCATAAGAAAAGACATAATAGACATCATAAGCAAAATATCCGCTTTAGGCTTTAAAGATGTATCCTTAACCACCAACGGGACTTTACTAGAAGATTACTCCCAAAAATTGAAGAACGCAGGCCTAAACCGGGTAAATGTAAGTTTCGACACCCTTGACCCCAAAACATACCGATTTATAACCAAAAGCAACTACTTAGAGAAAGTTAAAAAGGGAATAAAAAAGGCCGTGGAAGTAGGGCTGTATCCGGTGAAAGTAAACATGGTGATCATGCGGGGATTAAACCATGATGAAGTCTGGGACATGTTCCAGTTCTGCAAAGAAAACGGAGCCATCCTACAGATTATAGAACTACTTAAAACCGAAAACTGCCCGGACACCGATTACTTCGATGACTATCACTACGATATAGGGATTATAGAAGACAAGCTACGTGAAGAAGCAACCGATATCAAAACCCGACCCTTCATGCAGGACCGGAAGAAATACTTCCTGGACAACGGGGAAATCGAGGTGGTCCGGCCCATGGACAATACCGAATTCTGTAAAAACTGCACCCGCCTCAGAATAACACCAGACGGCAGACTTAAACCCTGTTTATTAAGGAATGATAATTTAGTAGATTTAATAGAACCCATGCGCAAGGGATATTCAGACGAAGAACTGGAAAAACTATTTTTAGAGGCTATTGCTAATAGGGAGCCCTATTATAATGAGTGTTGAATAGTCTAGTATCATCTGCCATCAGTTAGTTTCTCCACCCTAACCGCACAATACTTGAACTCCGGAGTCTTAGTAACTGGATCATGGGCAGCGCTGGTTATAAGATTTGTTTTCGTTTTTGGTGAGTGGAATGCCATGAAAACCAGGCCTTCCGGTGACCTTTCAGTTATCTTAACCGGTGCTTCAATTTTTCCCCGGCGAGATCTTACACACACCATCTCACCTTCTTCCAGATCCAGCTTTTCCGCGTCTGAAGGATTTATCTCCACCGGGTCATGGTCGTATAACATTTTCATGCATTTATCCGCAGCGGTCATGGTGCTGCTATGGTAATGGTAAATGATACGTCCCGTGGTGAGTACCAGTGGATACTCTTCATCGGGAAGTTCTGCCGGAGGCCGGTAATAGAGGGGTATAAATTTAGCTTTACCAGTCTTAGTGGCAAATGTATCCTGATGGAGGATAGGTGTGCCTTTATGCTCCTTATCGAAACAGGGCCACTGCCTGCTTTCATCTTCCAGGCATTGGTACTGCATACCACCATAAATAGGTGCAACCAATGCTATTTCTGCTGCAACTTCTTCTGCACTGGTGAAATTAAATCCTTCACGGGCTCCCATCTTCTGGGCTAGCTCGGAGATTATCTGCCAGTCTGGTTTGGAATCTCCCACTGGCTTTATGGCCTGGTGGACTCGCTGCACCCTGCGGTCGGCGTTGGCAAATGTACCGTCCTTCTCCGCGAAAGATGCCCCGGGAAGTACTAAATCCGCTAATTGAGCTGTTTCTGTTAAGAAGATATCCTGCACAATCAGGAAGTCCAGGTCCTTCAGTGCCTCCTTTATATTTTTACAGTCTGGTTCACTATGCACCGGATTTTCTCCCATAATATATAGAACCTTTAAATCTCCTTTACGGGCTGATTCCATCATCTCCGGCATTTTCATGCCTTTATCTGAGGATAGTTCAGTGTTCCATGCTTTCTCGAACTTCTCCTGCACCTCTTTTTCTTCAACTTTCTGGTATCCTGGATATACATCCGGGAGGCATCCCATATCACAGGCGCCCTGCACGTTATTCTGTCCTCGTATAGGGTTAAGTCCAGCGAAGGGTTTGCCCATGTTACCCGTAACCAGTGCTAAATTAGAAAGTGCAAAAACATTATCAGTACCATGGGAGTGTTCAGTTATTCCCAGAGAATAAAATATGGCTGCTGGATCTGAAGTAGCATATATTCGAGCTGCTTCTTTAATTTTATAGATATCTACTCCAGTTATTCGTTCAACATAGTCCCAGTCCAGTTCATCCAGGGATTCCAGTAATTCCTCAAAGTTTTCACAGCGACCGTCAATGAACTCCTGGTCCTGCAGATTCTCATCCAGTATAACCTTGATCATGCCCATGATCAGGACCACATCCGTTCCTGGATTGTGTTGAATATGCAGATCAGCATACTGGGCTAGTTCAATATCCCTTGGGTCGACCACTATTAGTTTAGTACCTTTCGCCAGTGCATCCATGATCCTCATGCTTAAAACAGGGTAACTCTGGGTGGGATTGGTGCCTATAATAAATAAACACTTTGAATCTTCTATTTCATCCATTGAATTACTCATAGCCCCGCTTCCAAGTGTTTCAGCCAGGGCAGCGACTGACGGGGCGTGGCAGGAACGGGCGGAGTTGTCTACGTTGTTGTTGCCCATGATCACCCTGGTGAATTTCTGTAAGAGGTAGTTGTCTTCGTTGGTGCAGCGGGCAGAGGATATGGCTGCAAACGAGTCATTCTCCCTGGAATTATCCTTCTGGTACTTTGATAATTTTTCAGTGGCAAATTCCCGGGCTTCATCCCAGCTAACTTCCACAAAGTTTCCATCCCTTTTTATGAGGGGGGTAGTTAATCTATCTGGGTTGTTTATAAATCTAAAGGCATATCTACCCTTCACACACAGGTTTCCCCGGCTCAACGGGTGTTCTGGATCTCCTCTAATACTTACCACCTTTGAACCCCTGACTCCCAGATATAGACCGCAGCCTACTCCACAGTAGGTGCAGGTGGTTTTCACTTCCCTGGTGGGTTTAGAACTCTCTTTATCCACCAGTGCTCCCACTGGACAGGCCACCACACACTCTCCACAGGATACGCAGTTGGATTCCAGTATGGTTTCATCGCAAAAGGTGGTGATTTTAGTATCGTATCCCCGGTATCCGAAATCTATGGCGCTTACCCCTAATCTATCACGACAGGTCCTGACACAGATACCACAGAGGATGCACTTGTTTAAGTCCCTTTTAAAAAACGGATTAGAATCATCCAACGGTATATCGGCAGATGAATACCTTAAATTCCCCATATCTTCTTGGTCTATTCCAAAATAGGAGGATATCTCCTGTAACTTGCATTGATTATCCTGGGCGCAGGTGAGACAGTCGGTTTGGTGGTTGGCAACCAGTAACCGGGCTACTGTGATTTTAGCATTGTCCAACCGGGGGCTGGTGGTGGATAATTCCATGCCTTCTGCTGGCTGGTTTTCGCAGGAGGTGATGAGTCTTCCCTCCTTATTTTCCACCAGACACAACCTGCAGGAGCCTGAGGGCTTCAAATCTGGGTGATAACAGAGGTGGGGTATGTAGATCCCATTTCTAAGGGCTGCCTGAAGAATGGTCTCCCCCTTCCTTGCCTTTATTTTCAATCCATCTATGGTGAAGTTAACTTCTGAATCGGTCATATATCTCCTATTTCTCCACTATTTTATCCAGTAATTTGTCAAAATAGTTTTCTAACTTATCTGCGGTGATATGCACTTCACTGCTTTATATTTCTTACATGATTCAAAGCAGGTTCCGCACTGGATGCATTTACCCTGGTAAATACGGTGGATCTTATCTTTCTCTCCGGTTACAGCTCCTGCTGGGCATGATTTCTGGCATAGCATGCAGCCGGTGCATAGTTCAGGGTCTACGACATATGATATCAATGATTTGCATTCCCGGGCTGGGCACGTTTTCCCGTCAATATGGGCCTTGTATTCATCTTCAAAGAATTTTAAGGTGGTTAATACTGGATTAGGTGCTGTTTGTCCCAGTCCACATAGTGATGCGGCTTTAATTCCATGGGCCAGTTCGTGGAGGAGATATTCATCGCCTTTTTTTCCTCTTCCCTGGGTGATATCCGTTAATATGTCAAGTATTTGCTTGGTTCCCAATCTGCATGGGATACATTTGCCGCAGGATTCGTTCTGCACAAATTCCAGGAAGTACCGGGCTACATCTACCATACAGTTGTCTTCATCCATAACCACTAGCCCACCGGAGCCCATAATAGCCCCGGCACCTACCAGTGAGTCGTAATCTATGCTTGTGTCCAGTAACTCCTCCGGAATACATCCCCCAGACGGACCGCCTATCTGAACTGCTTTAAAGCGTTTGTCTTCCTTAATACCCCCACCAATATCATATATCACTTCTCTTAATGTTCTACCCAGGGGAACCTCTATCAGGCCGGTGTTTTTTATTTGCCCGGAGAGTGAAAAGGTTTTTGTGCCCTTACTGTTTTTTATTCCCTTATTTGCGAATTCTTCTGCACCTTTCTGCATTATAAGGGCTACGCTGGCCATGGTTTCCACATTATTTATGACGGTTGGTTTTCCCCACAGGCCGGAAGTGGTGGGAAATGGGGGTCTGGTACGGGGTATTCCCCTTTCCCCTTCAATTGAAGCGATTAACGCGGTTTCTTCCCCACATACAAAGGCACCTGCCCCCTCTTTTATTTTTATATCAAAATCAAATCCAGATTCTAAGATATTCTCCCCTAAAAGTCCATGTTCCTCCATCTGGGACAGTGCGTTTTTCAACCGTTTTAATGCCAGGGGATATTCAGTTCTGCAATATATGTAACCTTCTTTAGCACCTATTGCATAACCCGCTATTAACATGCCCTCTAAAACAGAGTGAGGATCACTCTCCAGGAGTGATCGGTTCATGAAAGCCCCGGGGTCACCTTCATCGGCGTTACAGATGAAGTATTTAGTTTCACCATCAGCCTCTCTGCACAGCTGCCATTTCAGCCCGGTGGGAAAACCTGCACCACCCCTGCCCCTTAGGCCTGCTGTTTCTATCTTCCTTATTATTTCATCCGGATCCAGGCTAATGGCTTTTAAAAATCCGCTGTAGCCATCCCTGGCCAGATAGTGCCTGATGCTGGTGGGGTCGATGAATCCGCAGTTGCGTAGGATTCTCCTAACCTGTGGTTTAAGTACGGGTAGATCAAAGAGGTGGGGGATATCATTGAAAACTTCATCAACATCTTCATCAGATCGTTCTTCCTCTTTACCTCCCTCGAAGAAGTTGATATCCACTACTCCCAGGGCATATTCTAAAAGAGGGTCAGATCCAAGTATGTAAGAATTTACCAGTTCAGTGACTATTTCTGGAGTGACCTGTCGATAAAAAACAGCTGGGTTTCCTTTTTTAATTATGGTTATTATGGGTTCTGCATAACAAAGCCCTATGCATCCCACTTCTATTACTTTACATTCGCCCTTGTTTTTTTCCAGTTCCTCTACCATGACTTTCTTTATGGTCCATGCACCTGCAGAATTTCCACATGTCGCGGCGCCTATCAGGACAACAGGAGCTTCATCGTTGATTAAATTCCTGTATTCTCCTTTTGATAACTTTATAAAATCATTAAAGTTCATCTATTGACCTTTGTAGAGACTGATCATTAAGGATTTATTAATCTATGATTAAAAGTGTACTTTTAGCAATTTTATAGTTTTCTACCAATTTTAGATCCCAGTTTAATAACGATAATATCCCATAAAAAAGTTATAAAGAACAAAAATTAAATGATAACATTTAAATGTAGAAAGTCAGCAAATGCACTAATTCCCTTTAAATCATGGTGATACCATTGAAAAATCTTATTTTCCCCTTTTCTGCCATAATCGGCCAAAAAATTGCTAAAAAGGCTTTGATATTAAATGCCATAAATCCCAGCATCGGTGGAGTCCTAATTAAAGGTTATAAAGGAACAGGTAAAACCACCGCAGTCAGAGCCCTGGCCGATCTTTTACCCCCAATAAAAACGGTTAAGGGATGTTCATTCAATTGTGACCCTGACAAACCGGACTCACTATGTGGTGAATGTCGTTCTGGTAAAATCCAGGTAGTGGAGAATGATATGCGTGTGGTAGAACTCCCACTGGGATCCACTGAGGACAGAGTGGTAGGATCAATAAACATAGAAAAAGCATTAAAAGAAGGATCAAAAACGTTAGAGCCAGGGCTACTGGCAGAAGCTAATCGTAACATATTATACATCGATGAAATTAATCTCCTGGATGATAACCTTGTTGACGTATTGTTAGATGCAGCTGCATATGGAGTGAACATCGTTGAAAGAGAGGGTGTTTCTATTACTCACCCTTCCCACTTCATACTACTCGGGACTATGAATCCGGCGGAGGGGGAGCTCAGACAGCAACTTTCAGATAGAATAGGGCTGCATGTATTTGCAAAAAACATTATTGATGTGGATGATCGGATTAAAATCATGGAAAGGCGGGAAGAATTTGAAAACAACCCCTCAGAATTCATAGAGAAATTTAAAGATGCCCAGAAGGAAATGAGGTATAGAATCATCCAGGCCCGTCAAATACTCAAAGATGTCACGATTTCACAGCGTTTAATGCGCGTAATTGCCCGTTTATGTATAAATATGGGAGTAGATGGCCATAGAGCAGATATCGCCATATTGAAAACATCCAAAACTATAGCAGCATATCATAATCGCAGGACAGTGACTGAAAATGATGTATTAGAAGCTGCAGAACTTGTTTTAGGAGAAAGATTCGAAAATCAGGAAGAAATGGAAGGAGAAGTTGAAAAAGCTGCTGCAAAAACTGCAGAAGAAGCGGATGAAGAAGTGGATGAAGAAAATCCACCCACCGACCCTGAAGACACGGGTAACGAAGTTGATGAAGATTGTGAGGCACAAGAAGAGGATGGAGAGGTTGAAGAAGTCCCTCATGAAATTTACTGGGAAGAAGGAGATGAATATAACCAAACTCCAACCACTGGAGATGCATTAGAATTAGGGACCCCATCTGAAGGTGGTAAACCGGTGGAAGCCACTGAAGAGGTTGTTGATATACAAAAATTTCTGAAAGTGGAAAATGAAAAGAAACAGAGAATTTACGGTAAAAGAGTGGCTTCCAAAACAATTAAAGGCCGATATATCAAAAGTAAACTTCCAAAGGAAGTATCTAATGATATAGCTATAGATGCAACTCTTCGAGCTGCTGCGCTGGGATCAAAGGGGAATATTAAGGTTGAAATGGAAGACATACGCCATAAAATGAGAAAACATGATGCAAAAGCTTCAATCGCATTGGTTGTAGATATCAGTGGGTCGATGTTTTTTGAAGGAAAAGTGAATCGTATTAAGGGACTTTTATACCGGATCATCGAAAATATCAATCGTCATCAGGATAAAATTAGTGTTATAGGATTTAAAGGGGATGAAGCAGAAATTATAATCCCTACAACCCGGAGAGCTTTCTCTTTCAAGGATCAACTTGATAACCTCACTGTGGGTGGAACCACGCCCCTGGCCTCCGGTCTTAAAAAAGGATTTGATATCCTTGTAAAGGAGAAATTACAGGATGAATATATTCCCATGATGATAATCTTCACCGATGGCATGCCTAATGTGGGATTTAATAAGAAATTTTCCAGTTTATCCAATAAATATCTCCATGATCTGGGTTTTCCCATTGAACTGGATAATAGCCCTGTTGAAGATGCAATTAGAATAGCTGAGAATTTAAAGGATAAAGAAATAAACACAATAGTGGTTAATTTTGGAAAGGAAGAGTTGGGACATGAATTCAACATGGATCTATCAAAGGCTTCTGGCGGTCGATATTACGATTTACAGGATTTAATAAACCCTGAAACTGTTGTCACAAAGATTTTGGATTATGAACGCTCCCAACTTTAAATATTCAGTGGTGTTTCATCTTATAGGTTGATTTGAATTATGTTACAATACTTAATTCTTAACTGAAAACCTACGAAACACGATTACTATTGTCTTTTTAGCTTGTATTATGTTATATTTGAGGATTCTTTCTTTCATTGAACGGGATACTTTTTGTGACTAATAAATTTCAAATAATAAATTCAGAACCTCTTATCACAAAGTTTTATATAAGTAAAGTGAAGAACTTTTAGTAAAGATCATGAACATATACTTCAACAATAAAACCTTAGAAGGTGTTTTATTGCTAACAACTGTCCAAAAAGAAATATTAAGAGCTTTAATTGATTTATATACTAAATCAAATTACATGCCCATCAAAGGAGAAACTATTGCCGAGTCTATAAACCGTAACCCGGGAACGATTCGGAATCAAATGCAATCCTTAAAGAGCATGGGAAGTGTAGAAGGGGTTCCAGGTCCTAGAGGTGGGTATAAACCAACAATAGATGCATATGATGCTTTAAATCTCAATATTGCTGAGGCAGATGAAACAGTACCCCTATTTAAAAGAGATAAATTGGTAGAAAATATCACCGTGACCAAAATAGAATTCAGCAGCCTTCCCCGACCTGGAGAATGTAAAGCCGCCGTTAAAACAATAGGTAATACTAAACAACTTGACATCGGGGATAAAATAAGAATTGGTCCCAGTCATGTAAATAAGCTGGTAGTAAATGGTACTGTTGTTGGAAGGGATGATACAGAGGGTGTTTTGCTCCTGGATGTTCGGGATATACAGAGCATACCTGCCAAGACTGTGATGGAAGTTGCCACCCAAGATATCATAACATTAAATCCCAATATGAATATAACCGAAGCAGCATGGATATTATCCAATAATGGAATAGAAGGCGCCCCTGTAGTTGAAAATGATAGTATTATTGGGATCCTAACGCTAGTTGATATCACCAAAACCATTGCCAATCAAGAAAAGGATCTTAAAATAACCGACCTCATGTCCAAATATATTGTAACCGTTGAACCGGATATGATGATAGTAGAAGCCATCCAAATTATGAATAAGAACAAAATAGGGCGTCTTATTGTGGTTAATGAACAAAAAAGACCCATTGGAATCCTCACTAAAACCGATATTATAAACCAGATAACAGGTTTAAGATATTTGGACTAGTTAAATTTGATTATACTAATTTTTTATCATCCCCTTATCCATTCAAAGTTGTTCCACTAATTAAATTCCCCATTATTAAGCCCCTCTATTTTAGTTTAAGTTAACTCCCCACCGATTTTGCCATTTTCATAAACTTAATCACCTATTTGTATTCTAAGCTTTCCTAAAATGTAGATTCATGATAGATTGTTATTATTAAACAATCAATATTTATCATCCAAATTGGAGAGAGTGATTGGGTTTATTATACTTTAAATAAACAAAAAAAGCGCATATCATCTTAGAACTAAATAAATAGGCGGGAAAACTTAGATTTCAAAACAACTAAATATTTAACGATTAATTTTTTCATTTTAAGGGATCTAAAAGGCCCCAACGTTATGAATCCTTTATATTCGAGGTGGTTAAATCCACATAACGGATATAAGTCTTTCTAAATGAGTTTGTTTACAAAAGTTTATAACGTTCCAATCAAAACTAGTTTAATAAATCATATATATCATGAACATTCATGGAAGATTTGGATTAATTTACTCAAAAAAACCGATTAATCTCGGATTTTTTAAAATATTCTGTGAATGATCATGAAAGAAATACGACCATGAATGAAAAATTCCATGGTCATATTAATGATGGAAAAATCACCTCACAATTTCGGATACTCCATATGAAATCAATTAAACGAGATACTGTCAAAGTAAGGATAAAATCCTAGGTATGAAACAATGTATAACGCGCTAGATGGACCTCAATATCGTTTAAAATTAGACGATAAGATAATATTACTTAATGATCAAAAATTTGAGCTTTTAAACTATATAGATGAATATGGTTCCATAACCGAAGCTTCTAAACAAGTACATATTTCTTATAGAAGGGCTCTAAAATACATTGGAGATTTGGAAAATGATTTTAACAACAGAATTGTTTCAACTAAAATAGGAGGGAAAGGAGGAGGCGGAAGTAAGTTAACTGATCAGGGAAAATTAATATTAAAAGAGTATATAAAGGTTAACAGTATCTTAAAAATGCATGCAGATGTTAATGAAATAGAAGGTACAATTTCTGATATCGATGTTAAAAATAGAATTGCTAACATCTATCTAAATGACAATAAAATCATTCTACCCCTAAGAGAAAATTTCGATGTCGGTGACAAGGTTCTGGTTTTAATCCGCCCTGAAGATATTTTTATCAAGTTAAAAGCCCAGGAATCCAGCGTGAAAAATATTTTCAAAGGAAAAATAATCAGCATGAACCTGCAAAACCAGAGGGTAAGGTTAACTGTAGACATAGGTGCCATCAATCTATTCGTAGAGGTCACCGATTACCTCAAGGAACAGTTGAACTTAAACCTGGGGAAAGCAGTTTACATAGGATTTAAAGCAGCGGCTCTAACTGTAATTAAAATATAAGTAGAAATGAAAATTTTATTCTTTTGAATTTCATAACAGGCTTCGATCAAAGGTTGAATTCTTCAAACTTGGCTGCTTTTGTTTTTAATTGAGGCTTTTTTCTTTATTTATAGTTCTACCAATTCTGAGTATTAAAAATATATCTCAATAAAACAAATATATAGATTAAGAAATTTTAAGGTGGTCTTGTATGTCGAAAAAACCGGGAAGTAAAAAATTACCTCCACATTATGTGAGTATAAAAGAGCGTTTTGGAGATTATGGAAAAATATTAGGTGATCTAGGCCGAGAAGTGAAGGATTCAGGGCCTTTAGACAATAAAACTTGTGAACTGATTCAACTGGCAGCGGCAACAACACTCCGCTCTGAAGGAGCAGTGCACAGCCATGCCAGAAGAGCGATAGAAGCAGGAGCATCTGAAGAAGAAGTATATCAATCCTTAATCCTGTTAACCAGTACCATAGGTTTTCCCAATGTGGCCGCCGCAATATCCTGGGTAGATGACCTGTTTGAAGATTAAAAGGCCCTTCTTTAAAACTTCAAATTTTTTAGTAACTAAATTTGAATCCAATTTTTTTCATGATAATCAATTATTTCAAATGATGGACAATCCGATAATGAAGAGGTAGTTAAATGCGAGAAATGACGAGAGAGGTTGAAGCATTAAAGGTCCAAAAAGATGTTGCCCCCATGACAGAGATAATTGTCTGTGACGAGGATATAGAGCTTATTATCAATGAACAGGTTTCCAGAAGCTTTTCCATAAGCCCCACCCATCTAAAAGAATTTGCCGTGGGCTATCTCCTGGGTGAAGGACTGGCCACTTCAACCGATGACATCACCAGAGTGGACGTTCAGGGCAACACCATCAACGTGGAAATAGACCTCGAGGATTTCGATTTAAGGAAAGAACTGATCGTGGGTTCAGACTGTTTTGGTGGCTGGAGAAGGAAAATTGAGATGGTGGATAAGGTAGAATCCGATTTCCAAATCTCTAAAGAATCCATATTCGATGCATTTGTAAAATTAAAGGATTCAGCTAAGACCTGGCGGGAAACCGGCGGAACACACGTAGCCGGCATGGTCTACGAGGACAACTTCATCTCAGTTGAAGACATAAGCAGACACGTTGCGGTGGATAAACTCATAGGCACCGCTGCTTTAAATAAATATGATTTATCCCGGAGTTTCGTAGTCTACAGTGGACGGATGCCAGCGGATATGATGATAAAAATCGCCAGGATGGGGATACCTATCATCGCCTCTAACGCCGCCCCCACATCATCTGGAGTTACTGTAGCCCAGGAATCAGGTGTGACCATGATCGGGTTCGTCAGAGGGGATAGGTTTAATATTTACTCCAGTCCAGAGCGTGTTTTAATTTAAAAATCTTTAAAAAAGAAATTATTTGGAATAAAATAATTAAATTAGAAATAAAATAAACATCATTCCAGCACGGTGTGCCTCTGTTTCAGGTCCATCTCGGTTTTACCCATGTCCACCATGAGCTGGGCAATCACCGCGTCCAGGAATATCAGGGTGGTAACCTCAAACAGGGTCCCCAGTGGGGATAAAGATTGGTGTTTCCCGTTGATCTGTCTTTTTATATAATTTTTTTCTGTATCTATTTTGGTACGGCCCCGGATTTGCACGACCAAATCTGCTATTTTTCCCATGGTAGAATCTACATAGGATGTGACGGCTATAATCTTTGCTCCCCGTTTTTTAGCTATTTGAGCAGTGCTTATTATATAGCTGGTTTCTCCAGAACCAGTTATGGCCAATAAACAGTCTTTATCTTTAATGGCAGGGGTTATTGTTTCCCCTACCACGTAAACTCCGATTCCCAGGTGCATGAGTCTCATGGCAAATGCCTTGGCCACCAGCCCAGATCTGCCCTGTCCCAGTAGGAAAACGTTTTCACAAGTTCTCAATAGCTTTAGCATTTCTTCAACGTTTTCCCGATCAAGTTCTGCAGAAGCTGCAGATACGTTATCCACTATTTCCTGTATCGCATCATTTAAAATCATAAATTCACCTGAGAAAAACACACATTATTATTTTAATCCTCTAATTATAACTGTTTGTACCATTATATAAATATTCAAAGGGACTTTAAAAATCTATCTCTACCGTGTTGAAATGAAAATTAAACCCAGATTAAGCCTGATTATAGGGGGAGAAACCCTCAGTTTCAAATTCTTTGAAACACTGGACATCGTTTCCCAGACCAGATCGCAGAGAGAGGCAGCTAAAATACTGGGAATATCACATGCCGTCTTAAACAGGAGAATCTTAGATGCTGAGAAAAAACTGAACATGAACCTTGTAAAGAGCACTGGTGCCGGTTCCCAACTTACCGAGGATGGTTTAAATCTCATCAAACAATACCATCAGCTTACAAAAAGGCTGGATGCCCATGAAAAACCTGTGATTTGTGGCGGATATATATCTGCCGGGTTGGTGGAAGTTCTAGCCTCTGAATACGGCCTCGATGCCCTGGTCTACCAGACGGAGGATGAGAGTGCCCTGCACCTTTATGATATGGGATTGGTGGATATTTTAACCCTTGATGACCCGGTGAAGGCTTTTATGCGGGATATGGATTTTATTCCTATGGCCCGGGACCATCTAGTATTAGTATCTCCTTCTGATGAAGATATAATGGATCTCTCACAGTTGGAAGGTAAAAAATTCGTGGAAGTTACTGGTTCTGCCCAGAGACTGGCCTGGAACACCATGGACAATGAGGAAATAGATTACAAAATAGTCAGAGTGTTAAAATCCCCTTATGAAGCACTCAAGATTGTTAAAAATAGCCAGGACCTGTATACTTTCCTTAATAACAGCTTCATCAATGGTTCTGATGTGTTGAAGGAAGATACAAACCATATCTTGACCATGGTATTGCATAATCCAGAAAATGAAAAATTTAAAGGATTTATAGATTATGTGAGTGGTAGGGGACGTAAATTAATACAGGAATTAGGTTTCGGGAAATTTTAATCTCTTTTTTTATCTTTAAAAAATTATAATTATTTAAATATCTAAAAAATAAAGTTAGGAAAGGTGATCTATTGAGCTATGAAAATGATTTACTAGCCGTGGGGCATACGGCACTGGATTATATCATCCAGGTCAACGGTTTCCCCCAACCTAACTCTTCAACTGCAATAAATAATATGAAAACCTTTTATGGTGGCGCAGCAGCCAATGTGGCCACAGTATCCGCTAATTTAGGACTTAAGGCAAGTTTAATCTCTGCTGTGGGTGGTGATTTCAGGGGATCTGATTATCAAAACTGCCTAAAGGGTTTATCCATTGATATCGAAGATATGATCGTGGTGGAAGATGAAAAAACCCCTACTGCCTTTGTAATAACCGATGAAAAGGGCGATCAGATAAGTTACTTCTATTGGGGAGCTGCAAAGTATTTTAAAGATTTTCCAACCCCTGTTAAAGCTATAAAAAAGGCACGTGCCGTACATTTGGCCACTGGTGACCCTGTTTTTAATGGAAAGTGCGGGGAAACAGCCAATAAATACGATAAGTTAGTATCATTTGACCCGGGACAGGATTTGCATATGTACTCCCCAGAAAACCTTAGTAAGGTTTTAAAAATTTGTAATATTCTATTTGGTAATCACTATGAGATAGATCGAATACTAGAAATTCTAGAAATGGATATTAAGGAACTCCAAGACCTGGGGCCTGAAATAATCGTTAAAACCATGGGTAAAGATGGCAGTATAATATACGCTGATCAGGAAATAAAAATCGAAGCAAAACTGGTCAACAGTATCGACCCCACCGGTGGGGGAGATTCATACCGGGCGGGATTCTTGAAAGCCTATTTAAGTGGTGAAAGTCTGGAATTTTGTGGGAATTTCGCTTCAGCCGTGGCATCGTTTGTGGTGGAAGCGGAAGGGTGTCAGACCAATATTCCTAATTTTGAGATGGCAGTTGAACGCATGAGAAAAAAACCAGATATATAATGCGTTTTATTGCCTGAAAACCTTTTTAATCAATGTTCAGTTTTTATCTTTAAAATTTTTTTGTCTATTAATTTTTTTATTTAATTCCTTGCAACCTGTTTATTTAAGTCCATAATATGTTTATACCAATCTTCTGATGACACCAGCAATGGTCCTCAGAAGCATAGGGCCATCCACCCATGTCTGACGTAAAATATATCTTGGACGAAGGTAGAACTTACGAAAAGCAGTGCTCTGGATCTTTCGAAGTTCTTCCAGTGAACATTCCATCGTATCTATGATTGGGGAAATAAGGGTGTATTTAGACCAATCTTTGACTTTGATCAGATTTTCTTCCACCATATGCTGGTAAAACCGGGTGCCAGGATAGGGTGTGGCCAGGCTGAAAACGGCATAGGATGGTTTTAATTCCTGTACAAATTTAATGGTCCTACCCATACTTTCTTTAGTGTCCCCAGGCATACCCAGTACCACTGATGCAATGGTACGTATTTTCTCTTTCCTTGATAGTTCAAATGCATGTTTAATCTTGGAAATAGTCGTTTTCTTATCCACCTGATCCAGGATCTGCTGATCTGCAGACTCCACACCCATGAAGAGAGTGATACACCCAGCTTCCCTCATCTGTTTTAATAAACTTTTAGATAGATTGTCCACCCGGGCTGTACATCCCCATAAAACGTCCAGATTTCTTTTTTTAATCTCAACACAGATATCCTCCACCCTCTTAGGGTTCAAAGTGAACGTGTCATCCATGAAAGCTATCGTTTCCACATTATAATCTTCAGCCAGATGTTCTATCTCATCTACTATATTTTTTGGAGATCTTAAACGGAATTTAGGACCGTGTAATGCAGCTGAAGCACAGAAAGAACACTGCATGGGGCATCCTCTGCTGGTTATCATGGTGGCCATGTTGGTCTTCATATTCAAAAGTTTATAATGATCCATGGGAAGGAGATGTAAGGCAGGGAATGGAAGACTATCTAAATCCATTATAAGGGGACGTAGAGGTGTGACAACATCATCAAATGCTATACCTCGAACTTCACTCAGATCACCATTACTTTCCAGAGTTTCCACCAGTTCCAGCATGGTGTATTCCCCTTCACCTATAACCGCTATATCTACATAATCCTTTTCTAAGAGTTCTTTATAGTTAAAGGTAGGATGATAACCACCCATCACAGTAACTGTATCTGGACAGTTTTTTTTCACCAGTTGGGCAGTTTTCATGGCCTGTTCAATGGTAGGGGTTAAAGCCGTAATTGCCACTATTCCCGGAGAAATTCTCCTTATTTCCTTTTCTAAAGACCCCCATGTCATGTCCAAAGCAGATGCATCGATTACACTCACATCAAAACCATTTTCCTCCAAAACTCCAGCCATATAAGCAATTCCCAGTGGAGGAGCTACTACTCCCATGAATTTATACTTAGAGCTAGTTTGTGGGGGATTTATAAACGTTACCTTCATTCAGTCACCTCGTAATCAACAATTTTTTATACCAAAAGAATTGGGAAATAAGCGAAAAATGAGTGGAATACACGGCATGATTTCCCGAAAACAAGGCATCGCCCACATTTATCGAGTAAGGGTTATCACCGATTAAAGGAAAAATACAATGAGAATATAAATATAATAAAAATTGATAACTAAACTTTCTTAAAGGTATATATAAATGTTTTGACCAAATAATCTGTACCTGGTTATATCAGCATTAAAATATTTATTAAGCATTAAAATTCATGGTTTATAAATAGCAACAAAGAATTTCTGACAATTTTTGAATTTATGATTCTAAATACCATGGTTGTAAAATCAGAAGAAGTATGAAGTTAATCGTATCCAATTAAAAACTCTTATATTGTTCAGTGCAGAGACTTATTCTATTAAGAACATGGAATAGCTATAATTTTAATGTGTAGTATAACAACAATTTTAAGCTATCAAAAGCATGGTGAGTTCAATGACACAAATGGATGATGCAAAAAAGGGCATTATAACAGAAGAAATGAAAGCAGTTGCCAAGGCTGAAAATGTAACAGAAGAGTTTATCAGGAAATCCGTTGCCCAGGGTACCATTGCCATTCCCAGTAACAAGGGAAGGGATGTTAAAGCAGTTGGTATTGGATCAGGGCTCAGTACAAAGGTCAATGCCACTATCGGAACCTCCACAGACATATGTGACTTTGATATGGAAGAAGAAAAGGCCAGAATTGCCATGGCCAATAAAGCTGATACTTTAATGGAACTATCTGTAGGTGGAGACCTGGACGAGATCCGGAAAAGAATCCTGAAAATATCAGACATACCAGTGGGAAGCGTGCCAGTCTATCAGGCGGCCTTTGAGACCATCCGCGAAAAGGGTGCCGCCATCTACATGGACGAAGACATTATGTTTAAATCCATAGAAAAACAGGCCCAGGATGGTATTGACTTCATGGCCATACACTGCAGTGTGAACATGGAAACCCTCAAACGTCTTAAAAGACAGGGACGAGAAGGTGGACTGGTGAGCCGTGGAGGAGCATTAATATCCGCCTGGATGGTGGAAAACGAAACAGAAAACCCATTGTACAAGAACTTTGATTACATCCTGGAGATCGCTAAAGAACACGACTTCGTGATGTCCATGGCCAACGCCATGCGTGCTGGAGCCATTGCCGATGCCACAGACCGTGCCGGAGTACAGGAACTCATCATATTAGGTGAATTAATCGACCGGGCCCGGGAAGCTGGTGTACAGACCATAACCGAAGGACCTGGACACATACCCCTAAACGAAATCCAGGCCAACGTAACCATCCAGAAAAAACTGTGCCGTGGTGCCCCGTTCTATATGCTAGGGCCAATTGTAACGGATATCGCCCCGGCATACGATCATATAGTATCATCCATAGGCGCCTCCCAATCAGCTGCTGCGGGAGCAGACTTCATCTGCTACGTAACCCCCGCTGAACACCTGGCACTACCCGGACCAGAAGATGTGAAAATGGGAGTCATAGCCAGCCGTATAGGAGCCTATGTTGGTGACATGGCCAAAGGAATACACCACGGTGAAAAGGACCTGGTGATGGCCAATGCCCGTAAAAAACTCAACTGGGAAGGCCAGTACAACGCAGCCATATGCCCGGCTGATGCCCGTGCCATCAGGGACAACCGACCCCCAGAAGACCCGGACACCTGCACCATGTGCGGAAGTTACTGTGCCATTAAAATCGTGAATGAATGGTTGGATGAAGCCCCAACCAATGTATTTGAATAAAAAAACCAGCATATTGAAATGGAAATTATTTTTCCACCATTTTTTTATTCATTTATTTTTATAAAAAAATCAATTATTATACAAAAAATTATTTAATACTCCATTTTTATTTTTAACAGAAGGTGAATTGAATTGAAACACTGGACCGAACGAATTGCATCTGATCTAACTAACTGGAACGTGGACCAACACGTGGTAGCCAGTGGAACTTCCATATCTGGTTCCATACATATTGGAAATTCTTGTGACGTTTTCATAGCCAATGCAGTGGGTAAATCCCTGAAAAAACTTGGTGAAGATAGCAAGACCATCTGGATCGCCGATGACCATGACCCCCTGAGAAAGGTCCCCTATCCCCTACCCCCATCTTATGAACAGTATTTAGGTGTTCCCTATTCCCAGATCCCCTGTCCTGGTGGTTGCTGCGAGAATTTTGTGGAACACTTCCAGAAACCATTCCTAGAAACCCTACCAGTCTTCGGTATAGAACTGGAAACTTATTCCGGGTTTAAAATGTACCAGGAAGGAATATACAACGATTACATTAGAAAATCACTGGAAGAAACTCCCAGGATCAGAGAGGTATTCAACCAGTACCGGGAACACCCCCTGAAACCTGACTGGCTCCCCTACAATCCCATATGCAGTGAATGTGGAAGGGTGAACACCACCACTGCCTATGATTATCAGGGTGACACTGTATTCTACCGGTGCCAGTGCGGCCATGAAGGTGAAATGGACATCAAATCAGGTAAAGGTAAGTTAACCTGGCGTGTTGAATGGGCTGCCCGGTGGAAGATCTTCGGTGTGACCTGCGAACCATTCGGAAAAGACCACGCCGCCAGTGGTGGATCCTATGATGTAAGTAAAATCATATCCCAGGAAATCTTCGATTATCAGGCCCCATATCCCGTTCCTTATGAATGGATCACCCTGAAAGGGGAAGCCATGAGCAAATCAAAGGGAGTGTTCTTCACCCCCGGCCAGTGGCTGGAAATAGCCTCCCCAGAAACACTGAATTACTTCATATTCCGTAGTAAGCCCATGAAACATAAGGATTTCAATCCGACCATGCCCTTCTTGGATTTCATAGAACAGTACGACCGGGTGGAAAGGATCTACTACGTTGAAGAAGAAACTTCCGAGAAAGAAACCCAAAAACTTAAGAAGATCTATGAAATTTCTCAGACAGTTGATGCTGAATACATACCTGAATCAATTCCATTCCAGCCATCGTACCGGTTTATGACCGTGGCCTGTCAGATAGGCGGTGATGAAGAGGAGATCTTCGATATACTGAAGAGGAATTCCCAGCTCCCGGAAAAGATGGAAGACGTAGACTGGGATGAGATGAATGGTCATGATAAAGAGAGATTCACCGAAAGGATCGGCCATGTTAAAAACTGGTTAAATCTTTACGCGCCTAACTTCGTGAAGTTTGAAGTGCAGAAAGAGCTTCCAGAGGTGCAGTTAAATGAACCTCAAAAGGAGTTTCTGTTGAAGGTGGCAGACCTCCTGGAAGGCCGGATTTTCACTGCAGAAGAACTCCATGATGAAATGTATTCTATACTTAATGAACTGGATATGAAACCTCAAAAAGCATTCCAAGCAATATATAAAACCATTATAGGTAAAAAACAGGGTCCCAGGGCCGCGTCATTTGTTTTATCCTTAAATAAGGAGTTTGTGGTTAAAAGGTTCAGGATGCAGGGTTAACGATTTAGTTAGAAGTTTAGAAGCTAGTAATTAGATATTCATAACTGAATAAAAATAAGGGAAAAGAATTAGAATTTAATGGTCTTTTTAAATTCCTTCCTAGTCTTTTTCTTAAATTCCTTTTTAAACAGGTCTCCTGCCTTTTTTTTATTGTCAGGACCTTTAAGTTGTTTGTCTAGTTCTTTTTTAGCCATCTTTTTTATATCGTCAAATAATGCCATCGTCCATTCTCCCCCTTAGGTTTTTTTGGTAGTTATAATTGAATTTCAAATGGCCATTATTTAACGTTTGGCTCTTTAATCCTTCTCCGCGTATTTTTCCGGATTTTTTTCAAACTCCTTCAAACAACCCGGAGCACAGAAATAGTATTTTCTTCCCTTATAAGAGCTTACCCATTTAGCTTCGCTCTCATCTACTTCCATTTTACATATGGGATCTACTGCCATTCTATCACCACTTAATTTTTTTTTATGTTCTTACTGGATTTTAAAATTATTTATTCAACAATTTAGCCGGTGGGAGATATCTTTTAAGCATCAGGGAAAGGCTAACCACGGTCACTGAGCTCAATGCCATGGCCAGTCCCGCATATTCCGGTCGGAAAGTTATTCCAAATGGGGCGTAAAGAACACCCGCCGCCACCGGGATAAGCACCACGTTGTAAGCGAAGGCCCAGAATAGATTCTGTTTTATACGACCCATCACCTTCTTAGAAAGCTGCACACCAGCTACAGAATCCAGCAAATCATCCTTTATAAGCACTATATCCCCGCTTTCTATTGCCACGTCTGTACCGCTTCCAATGGCTATACCCACATCTGCCTGGGCCAGGGCAGGGGCATCGTTGATACCATCCCCGACAAAAGCCACTATCTCACCTTTATCCTGCAGCTTCTTTACCTCCGCAGCCTTATCCTGGGGTAAAACATCACTTATAACCTTTTCTATCCCTATTTGCTTGGCTATGGCTTCTGCGGTTCGGGCGTTGTCACCGGTGATCATGGCCACCTGGAGCTTCATCTTCCTTAGCTCCTGTAAGGCCTTTTTGGTGGTGTCTTTCAGTGTATCTGCCACGGCAATTAATCCTAAAACTTTATGGTTGGAGCCTATTATTACGGCTGTTTTACCTTCACTTTCAAGTTTCAACAGGTTTTCCTGGATTTCCAGTGTCAGTTGGATGTTGTTTTCTTCAAAATACAGTCTGTTTCCGATTATTACCTCCTCATCATTCAGGGTGGCTTTCACACCTTTACCACCGAAACTGGTGAATTCACTGGTCTTTATAAGTTCTATTCCCTCTGACTCTGCTTTCTTTACCACGGCTTCTGCCAGGGGGTGTTCAGAGTTTTTCTCTACACTGGCCGCCAGTTTTAAGAGGGTTTTTCGGTCTGTTTCACTGGCCAATAGATCATTGGCCACTACATCGGTTACCTCTGGTTTTCCCTTGGTAAGGGTTCCTGTTTTATCGAAGAGGACTGTGCTTATTTTTTCTGATACCTCCAGTGCTTCACCGTTTTTTACCAGTATCCCCAGTTCTGCACCCCGGCCAATGCCCACCGTAACTGCGGTGGGGGTGGCCAGGCCTAAAGCACAGGGACAGGCCACTACCAATATGGAGATGAGCACGGTTAGTCCGAAAAGCAGGGTGCTTCCCAGTATAAAATACCACACTATAAAGGAGATTAATGCGATTGTAAGGATGGTGGGGATGAAATAGGTCACTGCCCGGTCAGCGATTCTCTGTACCGGTGGTTTGGATCCCTGGGCAACTTCCACCAGTTTTATGATCTGGGCCAGGACCGTGTCTTTACCTATCCTGGTTGCCCTGAATTTCAGTACACCATTCTGGTTGATGGTTCCGCCCACAACATTTTTTCCCGGGTTTTTATGGACGGGTACTGGTTCTCCGGTGATGGCTGATTCATCAACGTAGCTTTCACCCTCTTCCACTACTCCATCTGCCGGGATTTTCTCACCGGGCTTAACCAATACCAGGTCACCGGTTTCTACTTCCTCGATCTTGACTTCCAGTTCCTGGTCATTGCGGATTACGGTGGCTGTTTTTGGTTGCATTCCAACGAGTTTTTTTATCGCAGTTGAGGTGTTACCCTTGGCCCGGGCTTCTAAGTATCGCCCCAACATGAGGAATGCCGCCAGCATTAATGCAGTTTCGTAAAACATGAATTCTGGTGTGAGCACGACCTGGAAGGTGCCCAGGATACTTGAAATGAATGCCACTCCAATTCCCAGGGAGTACATAACATCCATATCCAAGAGGCCATTTCTAAGCGATCTGGAGGCTGCGATGAATATGGGATAGCTCACGTAGATGAAGGGGATTACAGTTACAATAAGCATGAAGTAGGGCATGGGGATGGGTAACATCACGTTAGAATACATCAGGAATAAGAGGGGAATTGATACAGCAAAACCAACTATAAATCTGTTCTTTTTTCCCTTTAAATCCTCTTTTCTAAGTTTTTCTTCAAGGTCCTCTGTTTCTTCCCCTTCTATCCCCAGATACTGGTATCCTAAATCTTCTATGGCTTCCCTCATATCCTGTATGGTGGTAACTTTAGGGTTATAAGTCACATAGGCCTTTTCTGATGCCAGGTTAACGTTTACCTGGCTTATTCCATTTAATTTACCCAGAACATCTTCTATGGCCTTCACACACATAGCGCAGCTCATGCCGCCCACTTTGATAATTACTTTTTCGTTTACAACACCATAACCTGCTTTTTCTACGGCATTTTCCAGTTCCCGTAAATTTAATTTCTCTGGGTCGTAATTTACATCTGCTTCTTCTGTGTTCAGGTTCACCTGAGCTTCTTCTACACCTTCCAGGTTGTTGAGTGATTTTTCAACGTTAAGCGCGCATGAAGCACAGTTCATTCCTGTAATCTTTATTTTTGCCTTTCTTTTAGATGTATTTGCCATTAGATAGCCTCTTTAACCTTCAGAAAAAAAATTTTACCCTCGATAAAAATTTACATTGAATTTTTAATTTTGTAATATAATTTTTACGCCCACCTAAATCTATATAATAACTTAATTAATATTTAAACAGAGTAGAGAAGTAGAAGTTACATAGTACACTATTCTGTACCAGCCCCTAAATCAATATTTTGATGTGGATTTTATGAATGAAACTAAAGAATACTGTTGCCCGGTATGCGCTGCAGTCAATGAAATAGGGGGTAAATGGAAACCTCTGATACTTTGGGCTTTAAGAAAGGATACATTACGATTTGGTGAAATTAACAGGACATTATCTTCCATCACTCATCGTATGTTAACTAAACAGCTTCGTGAATTGGAAAAAGATGAATTAGTTCATCGGAAAGTTTACGCAGAAATTCCTCCTAAAGTAGAATATTCCCTTACCGAGAAAGGTAAATCAGTTTTACCAATTTTAGAGGCTCTATGTGATTGGGGAGAAAGATACTGCAAGCATAAGATCTATTTAAATGTACTGGATTAACCTAATTTGTAAATTTATTCAGAAGTTATCCATTAGTTCTTTTTTGGTAAATAAATAGGATTATAAGAAATCTTTAATTATTTTACCCTCCTTCAATACCGTTCTAATATTATCTGGGTTGCCCAGTGAGTTAATATCAGAGAGGGGGTCTGTTTTGCTTATCACGATGTCTGCATGTTTTCCCGCCTCCAGGGTACCTATTTTATCCTGCCATCCCAGTCGTTCAGCGGCTATCTTTGTTCCGGACATTATGGCTTCCATGGGCGTCATACCTATCTCACATAAAAAACCCAGTTCCTGGAGGTTGACTCCATGTTCTATCACTCCACAGTCGGTGCCCATGAGCAGGGTTACCCCTGCTTTGTAGGCTTTCTCCATATTTTTTTTGTGGATATCTGCGATCCTTATGGCGTCATCAACACCATACTCTGGTATAGATCCGGATTCAGCCGCTATTTTATTAAACTGCTGGGTGATCAAGGTGGGGACCAAGTAGACTTCCCTTTCCAGAATCATATCTATGGCTTCCCTGTCCAGGTAGGTTCCATGTTCTACTGAATCGATGCCTGCTTCCACTGCATTTTTTATCCCCTCAGCACCGTGGGCATGGGCCATAGTTTTAAGTCCCCTGGTCCGGGCTTCATCAATTATGACTTTAAATTCTTCTTTAGAAAATTGGGGGTGTTCAGGGCTGTCATTGGCGCTTATAACTCCCCCGGTGGCCATGACTTTAATTACCTCTGCACCGGCACGCATTATTTCCCTGACTTTCCTCCGAACGTTTTCTACCCCATCGCATATACTGTCTGGAAATCCGGGGTAGGATATTTTCATTTCAAAGCCTGATTTAAGCCAGAAATCAAAGTGCCCCCCGGTTATAGATAAGGGTGTAACACTGATCTGCATACGTGGCCCGGTTATTAAACCCTTTTCCACGGCCATTTTCACCCCATAATCCGCCAATCCGCCGTCCCTTACGGTTGTCACCCCAGCGTTGACTGTGCGGCGCATATTTTCCACGCCCTTGTAGAAGAAGAGGGATAATGGATTGTACATGGTGTCTTCCATGTGAAACCCGTTGGCCATCAGGTGGAGGTGGCTGTCTATAAAACCAGGAAGCAGGAAACCTCCATCTGCATCGAATTTCCTGATTTTAACGCCAGGAAGTTTTAAAGAATCTTCAGGACCGACATATTCTATAACATCATCCCTTATTAATATGGCCGCATCACTAACTGGTGGTTTTCCTGTTCCATCAATAAGAGTGCCGTTATGAATTAGAAAATATGTCATTTGAATCATCTCTCAGGTAATAAATATGGAGTTTTTGTTCTTTATATTATATTGGGTTTTTGAGAGTTTTTAATTATCATAAATTTTAATAATGGGGATGATTATGACCATTTCCTGTTTTAAAGGAAAACATTATTAATCACTAATTAAAAACAATTTTTATTAGTAAATTAAACAGAGGATGTGAAAATTATGGTTGAATGGAGACCTTTAATTGTGAGTATATTTTTTGCCGTGGCAATTTATTTAATACAGCTCTTACTGGCAGCTCAAAATGATAGCTATCTGGCTGTACTACTCGGTGCTGTGGCAGTCGGTTATATGATTGATGGAACTATCAAGGATGGAGTTATACACGGAGCTATTTTGGGTCTTATTTTAGGTTTAATAGTCATTGTCGTGTTAATTATTCAGATAGCAGGCTACGGACTCTTAGGTGCATTAGGTGGCTCTATATTACAATCAGTACTCCTTCTAGTGGTTGTTCAAATAGTTATTGGACTCATTGGTGGAGTCCTCGGAGCTTTATTCAATTCAGAATCATTAGTATCCGTAGAAGCTGAAAAATAAGAAAATTTTTTTAATTTTTTTTAATCCATTTTTCATCTTAAAGAACGATTGATAATTTTATTTTCTCAAAAGGATCATATCAAAAAACAGCGAAAAATTAAAAACTTTCTACATGGAGGTTAATAGAAAATGACTGATTGGAAAGCTGTAGCCCTTGGTTCTATTATAAACGCCGTGTTGACCATCGTACTTTTACTGGCTGTATTCCCCTTGTTCTTTTTAGGTCCTCTGCTGGGAGGTCTCCTGACAGCGTATCTAAGCAGGGAATATCCGGATTTTGATGAAAAAGACGGTGCTGTCTCCGGAGCTTTATCAGGAATAATCGGTGGTATTATAATTGGTTTACTTTTCATATTCGGTTTCGGAGCTTTAAGCGCCGTTATAGGGCTGATATTCACCCAGGTGGGACTGGTAGCTGGAACCATAACTATCATAGTGGGTGTGTTCATCACCGTCCTCACCGTATTTATCGGTGCAGTCCTGGGAGCTATTGGGGGAGTAATCGGATCAGCTTTAAGGTCTGATGAAACCAGACGACCTGCCTGAAACCCATTAAGTGAAAAATTCCAAATTAAAAAACCCTTAAAGTAAAGGATTCCAATTAAAATAAATTAAAAACTTCTTTATTTTTCTATTTTTAGGAGACCATTATCCGCATCCAGGCCTACCATATCCCCATCTGCCAGGATATCATATATTGGCTCCTGTGGATGGTCAACCATAGGTATACCAGCCATTATAGCGCCAGTTGCAATGATCGGCTCTGCTTCCAGAGCTACAAGTCCCAGGGGGGCTGTGTTATTTTTATACATCTGATATATGATGTACGAACCTACAGTGGAACCTTTCCCTGAAGGTATGACCAGTATCTTTTCACTTATCTTTTTCCCGTATAATTCATGGTTAGGATCGGTGATAACCCCAGTTTCAGGGTTAACCCCACCAAGAAAACTAAGTGCATCCTTAGTTAATAAAACAGACCCGTGTACATGGCCCTTAGAAATCCTTCTACATTTTATTATCTTTTCCATAAGACATTCTTGGTGATGATTTTTAAAAAAGATTATGGTACTTTTTAGATTTTATATTAATTTGATATACTAAATTTAAATTACTTTGAAAAAAATAAAAAAAAGGAAGTTAAGAGGTTTTATTCCAGTTTAAGTTTGATTCCACCGATTTTTGGTACCAGGTAGTTGTAGAAAAATGCACCTAAGGCCACGGATACGAAGTATAAAATGAAGTACCAAATTATCTCCCCAACCAGTGCACCAACACCAAGTACCACATCTCCCTGTAAGCTGAATCTAATAAGGTCAAGAATACCTGCGAATATTCCGAATATGGTGAATACTACTGCTATAGATAAAGCTGCAGGAATTGGTGGTACAGATTTAAGTTCGTGTAGTGTGTCTGATGCTTTTTCAAACTCTAGTTTAGCCTTGGCTATCCTGGTTGCTATGAAGTTATAGAATATCGCTGCTAAAGCATTACTTATGAATCCGATGACAAATACTGCTATTGGCAATCCTATGATTAATATTAAAGCTCCGAAAATACCCGCCACTCCTGCGGCGGCTCCAGTTACCATAGGAACATCGGTTACATTAGTCATAGTGGGGATCGTTGATGCGGCACTGCCTAAAAATGCAAACAGGGGAACAATAACAGCTGCCAGGAATAATCCTACTATAAATGCCCACACCGCTCCAATAATGGACAATATTAATGCAAAAGATACTACTGGAATTTCTACTAGTTCATCACCCTCCAATCCAAGTTTTACACCGCCAACTCTGGGAACCAGGATGTTATAAAGCAACGCACTGAAGAATTGTACCATTAAACCAATGAAGAACGCGGAAATAGGATAGATTATGATTAAAGCCGCTGCACCAAATGCTATGAAAGAACCAAAACCGGGTACAAATGATGCCAGGATCGATCCTGCGATGCCTGCAAATATTAATAATACTACCGCGTAAATGAATGCCAAAATAGCCTGTACTGAAGAAGTGATCAGTGTGAAAGATGCTATTTTGATCTCCTTTATTTCCAAGATGTCAACCATTTTTTCACCTCCCTTTATTTTGACAGGTATTATTATATATTTACAACTATATTAATTTTTTTTTAATTTTAAAAAAAGATAAAGTGGCAATTGTAAAATTAAATAACAGGACGTATTTTAAAATAAAAAAAGAATTTCAGCAAAGTTTTACAGGAACCAGTTTTTCGATTCTCTTAAAACATCCCCCACTATCTCCACTGCTGAACCCAGATAGGTGTGGGGATCCATGATTTCCTTTATATCCTCTAGGGAAAGATATTCCCTGATCTGGGAATTAAAAACAATCAATCCCTCCAGCCCCTCGCCTTTTTGGCTAGCTTCCACTGAACAGCTTCTCACCAGGGCATATGCAGTCTGTCGTCCGGCTCCCCTACGAGTGAGCTCAGCCATCACCCTCTCCGCCATGATCAGACCATGGGTGATGTTCAAGTTGCGTTCAATATTTTCATCGTGGAAAACCAGGTTGTCGAAGAGTTTCTGGGATAGAACCAGGATGTAATCGGTAAGTAAGCATGACTCAGGGAAGATTATCCTCTCACAGGAAGAATTGGTAAGATCCCTTTCATGCCAGAGGGGGTTGTTTTCCAGGGCAGGGATGGTATGGGATCTGATCACCCGGGATATTCCGCATATCCGTTCGGCGGTTATGGGGTTCATCTTATGGGGCATGGTACTGCTTCCCACCTGTTTGGCCGGGTCGAAACTCTCCCCAATCTCCTTTATCTCTGTCCTTTGCAGGTTCCTAACTTCCAGGGCCATCTTATCCAGTGTGGTGGCTATATTGGCCAGGTGCATGATGAATTCTGCGTGGTTATCTCGCTGCAGGACCTGATTAGAAATCAGGACCGGTTCAAGGCCCAGTATCTGGGATAATTTTTTATGTACAGCCAGTCCATCTGTTCCCAGGGCGGCGGTGGTTCCCACGGCACCGGTCATCATACCAACGCATAACCGGCCTTCCACTTCATCGAGTCTTTCTATCTGTCTGTGGAGTTCATCGGCCCATAGAGCAAATTTCATACCGTAAGTGGTAGGTAAAGCATGCTGTCCATGGGTTCTGCCTATACAGACGTGTTTGATATGTTCTTCTGCTAGTTTTAGGAGCGTCTTAGTGAGTTTAACCAGTTTAATCCTTAAAATAGCGATTGATTCTTTAAAAAGGAGTGATTGTGATGAGTCTATGATGTCATTGGACGTGGCACCGAAATGGACATATTCTCCGGCATCTCCATCACAGACTTCAGCTATGGCTTTAATGATGGATGCTATGTCATGGTTGGTCTCTCTTTCAATCTCAGCCACCCTCTCGGGTTTTACATATCGCGTGTTTGCTTTATTTTTTATCTCGACTGCGGCTTCTTCTGGAATCAGTCCTAGGGAGGCTTCTGCTTCTGCAAGGGCTGCCTCAACTTCCAGCATCTTTTGAAGTTTATTTTCGCTGTCCCAAACTTTTCTCATTTCTTCTGTGCCGTATCTAAACTCAATGGGGTGGATCGCCATTTAAAAAACCTCTGGATAATTAAAAAACTTTTAAATTAATTTTCATAGTTTGATAGTTAAAATAGAAAAATTAAATTTGTAGATTCGTTTAACTAAAAGAATATCGCAGGGCTAAGCATAAGGCTGCCAGTATGATGGTCATAACCACCACCTGCATGGGTGTAATCTTAGGTCCTCTAGTTTCCTCCTCGAAATATCTGACCAGACCAGCCCCACTGGGAGGAAGCACCTTTTTATCTTTTTTTGCCATAAATAATCACCTTAAAATTGTGGATAAATTTAATATTTCGTTAATTTTTAATATCTTTAATTTTTTAATAATTTTTTTTATAATCCTTGTAAATTTTTGATATTCTTGTAAAATTATGAAAATCCATCTATTTATACTTTGATTTATTTTCTAAATAGAACTTTTTAAGTTTAACCATTACCATAGTAAATATCAACACATGAAATGTGGATAAATTACTTAAAAATCAATGATAGAGACTTTGAGGAAAATTCATGGGATATTTCGATACATTAGAATCTGAAACTGAAAAATTATATGCCATTGCTCGAGAAGCCCGCTTAAAAGGTTATGACATCGAAACTGAACCAGAGATACCCCTGGCTAAGGACCTGGCCGAAAGGGTGGAGGGATTGGTTGGACCAGAGGGAATTGCCAAGAGGATAAAAGAACTGGAAGCAGAGGGAATGTCCCGGGAAGAAGTGGCTTTCCAGATAACCAGAGAGATCACCAAATCCGAAGTAAAAGGCAAGGAAGACAGTATCGAGGTTAAGGAAGCAAAAGCTGATCAGTCCATACGGACTGCCCTGGCCATATTAACTGAAGGTGTGGTCGCCGCCCCCTTAGAAGGAATTGCGAAATTAAAGATTAAAAGAAACTTCGACGGAGGCTGGTACCTGGCTGTGTATTTTGCCGGGCCAATAAGAAGTGCAGGAGGAACTGCAGCCGCTATGGCCGTGCTTTTAGGTGATTACATCCGGTTATCCCTGAACTTAGACCGGTATAAACCTTCTGAAAGGGAGATAGAACGCTACGTGGAAGAGGTGGAGCTGTACGAATCTGAAGTAACCAACCTCCAGTACTCCCCCAGCCCGGAAGAAGTGAGATTAGCGGCTAAGAACATACCAGTAGAGGTAACCGGCGAACCAACAGACAAGGTTGAAGTATCCCACCGGGATCTGGAGAGGGTGGAAACCAACCAAATTCGTGGAGGGGCGTTACTCGCCATGGTAGAAGGAATCATACAGAAAGCCCCGAAAGTAAGGAAGTACGCTAAAAAACTGGATATAAAGGGCTGGCTGTGGTTAGAGAAATTCTCTAAGAAAGCCCCTAAAACTGAAGAAGATGAGGGTGAAAGCTCCAAAGTGGACGAAAAATACATGCAGGATATCATAGGGGGAAGACCAGTCCTGTCCTATCCCCAGACAAAGGGAGGTTTCCGTTTAAGATATGGAAGAGCCAGAAACAGTGGCCTGGCTGCCATGGGCATCCACCCAGCCACCATGGAGATAGTGGAGTTTCTGGCGGTGGGCACCCAGATGAAAATTGAAAGACCAGGTAAGGGAAACTGTGTGGTACCCGTTGACAGTATAGACGGTCCCATAGTAAAATTAAAAGATGGATCAGTTGTAAAGATTAATTCAACGGAACAGGCCAAAAAATTAAAACATGAAGTGGATGAAATCCTATTTTTAGGGGATATGCTGGTTGCATTTGGAGAATTTCTTAGAAACAACCACGTACTACTCCCATCCGGCTGGTGTGAAGAATGGTGGACCCAGACTGTTCAAGAATCCCCCGAGTACAGTGGTGACCTGGATCTAGAGCTCTTAAAAAATGAGATCACCTCCGAGGAAGCCTTTCAAATTTCCAGGAAATATTCTGTACCGTTACACCCTAAATATACTTACTTTTATCATGATGCCTCTGCCCAGGAAATCAACCGTGTTCGAGGCTGGTTAAATGAAAATATCGATGATGATAAAATTAGCGGTGATATAAATCCGGAGAAGAGGATATTGGAGATTTTAGGTGTTGAGCACCGGGTAAAAGATGGGAAAGTCATCATTGATGAAGACGACACCTACGCCCTATTAAATACATTACCAGAACCACTGGATGAAGAACTAAAAACTATGGAAGCTATTAACAAGGTTTCACCAGTCCAGATAATGGCCAAAGCACCTACCTACCTTGGTGGTAGGGTGGGCAGGCCAGAGAAAACCAAGGAAAGGATGATGAAACCCGCACCCCATGCACTGTTCCCCATAGGTAATGCCGGGGGAAGCAGGCGTAACATAGTCGATGCAGCGAAAAGAGGAAACATAACAGTGGAAATAGCCCGGTGCCGCTGCAACCAATGTGGTATTGGGTCCATGCAGGCCATCTGCCCTGCCTGCGGAGGAAGAGCCCTGCCCACCGGTTCCGGTAGGAAGAAGATAAACCTGGGCCACCTCTTAAAGAAGGCCTATGAGAGGGTGGGCATCCGGAAGATGGATGAAATCAAAGGGGTTATCGGGATGATATCCGAAGAAAAATTCCCGGAACCCCTGGAGAAGGGTATTTTAAGGGCTAAAAATGGTGTTTATACCTTTAAAGATGCTACCATCCGGCATGACTCCACCGACCTCCCACTAACCCACTTCATACCCCGTGAGATCAAGGTCACCCCCCAGAAATTACGGGAATTAGGATATACCCATGATATAAATGGAGATGAAGTGGAAAGTGACGAGCAGATAGTGGAATTAAAGGTGCAGGACTTGGTCATCTCCGAAAAATGCGCTGAGTATCTCCTTAAAGTAACCCACTTCGTGGATGATTTACTGGAGAAGTTCTATGGCATGGACAGATTCTACAATCTGAAGAACTACAAGGATCTGGTGGGACACCTGGTGGTTGGTCTAGCACCCCACACATCCGCGGGTGTTCTGGGACGTGTAGTCGGTTTCACCACGGCTTCAGGCTGTTATGCACACCCCTACTTCCACAGCGCTAAAAGGAGAAACTGTGACAGTGACGAAGATGCCATAATGCTATTACTTGACTGTCTGTTAAATTTCTCCAAGGTTTACCTGCCCAGCTCCCGGGGAGGGCGTATGGACGCCCCACTGGTTCTATCATCCCGGATAGATCCAGAAGAAATAGATGATGAATCCCATAACATAGACACCATGCCTCAGCTTCCCCTGGAAATGTACCAGAGCAGCTTAAAGCTAAAAAAACCATCAGATATCGTGTCCATCATAGATAACGTTGATAAAAGGCTGGGTACAGAAGCTCAGTACCAGGGACTGATCTACTCCCATGGGACCACCAGCATCCACAGCGGACCTAAGGTGTCCCTGTACAAATTGCTACCCACCATGAAAGAAAAGGTGGATGAACAAATTAAATTGGCCGAAAAAATACGGGCAGTGGACCAGAAGGGTGTGGTTGAAGGTGTGCTGAACTCCCATTTCCTCCCGGATATGGCAGGTAATATCCGGGCCTTCGCCAGGCAGAAAGTTCGCTGCACCAAGTGCAACAAGAAATACCGGAGGATGCCACTTTCTGGTGAGTGTACCTGCGGCGGAAATCTCATCTTAAGTATTTCTAAGGGTTCTGTGGTCAAATATCTGGAAATTTCCAAGGAATTATCCAAGAAGTATCCCATCAACAACTACCTGATCCAGAGAATTGAGTTAATAGAATTCAGTATAAATTCTCTATTTGAAAGTGACAAATCAAAACAGAGTTCACTCGATGTGTTCTTATAGAAGGAAAATTTTTTATATGGTATTAGCACAAATAAAATGTAGAAAAGTATGTCTAAGTTAGGGGTGTCAAATTTCTTATAAAAGAGTTGATATTGCCAAGAAAATTCTTAATTCATTAGTTTTTAAGCCAAATTTGGAGGATAAAATATGAAAGATGCACGCATTATTGCTGCACTTCCTACAAAAGCCCACAGTTGTGTGTTAAAGAATAACGGGATATTTGAAAGGTTCAGTCACGAGAAAATAGTTAAATCCTGCCTGATGGTGGATGTTCCACTATGGGCTGCGGAGAAAATAGCCTCACAAGTAGCTACTGCAGCCTACGATGGGATGACTACCAAGGAAATAAAGATGCTGGTCTACGACTCCCTAAAGAATGTGGATAAGAAAGCCGCGGAAAGATACTTCAACGCCAACACCCTACGGGTACGAACCTCCAGAGACACCATAGAAACCTTCGACCAGACCAAGATAGAACAAACACTCATTGTAGAAACCGGTGCTTCAGAAAATTTAGCCCGGAAAATCGCCACCAACGTATATAAAGAACTGAAAAAACTCAACGTAGAATACCTCACCGCTCCCATGATCAGGGAGATCGTAAACACCAAACTGGTGGAGTACGGACTGGAAACCCTGAGACGCAAGTACACCAGGCTGGGTATTCCTGTTTATAACATCACCAATCTTATAGAAAACGGTTCCCGGGACAACGCCAATATGATACACAATCCCGAGACGGTACATAAGTACGTGGCAGACGAAGCCCTCAAACAGTACGCTTTACTACATTGTCTCCCCAGTGAACTGGCCGACGCCCATATGAGCGGGGGAATACACATCCATGACCTGGAATTCTTTGCAGGCCGGCCTTTAAATTGCCTGCAGCATGATTTAAGATTATTTATCAAGCACGGGTTGAAAGTAGACGGTACAGGGGACCATACTTCCGTAGCCGGACCTCCTAACCATATTGAAACCCTGATGAACCACGCCGGAGAGATCATGCTCGCCGCCCAGCAGAACATGAGCGGCGGACAATCCATGAGCCTGTGGAACGTTTTTGTAGCCCCATTTGCAGCAGGACTGCCCTATGAAAAGGTGAAACAGGCAGTGCAGATGCTCATCTATAATCTTAACATGGCCTACGCCGCTAGAGGCTCACAGGTACCATTCACTTCCATAAACCTGGAGTTCACCGTCCCCGACTTCCTCAAGGACGAACCAGCTTACGGACCTAAGGGTAAACTGGTTGGAACCTACGGAGACTTTGAAGAAGAAGTCCGAATTCTGCAGCGTGCTTTCACCGAAAATCTCCTTCAGGGAGACTCAGACGGTAAACCACACCTGTTCCCCAACACCATCTACGTATTAAGGGATAAAGTCCTCAAAAACGAGTTTGAAGATGACCTGAGACGAGTGCATGAACTTTCCGCCAAGTATGGTACCCCCTACTTTGCCAACATGCTCCCTGACTACCGGGGAAACCTGGCCAACTACATGGGATGCCGAACATCTTTGGGTGATAACTGGACCGGTGACTGGTCACAGGACTGCCTGCGAACAGGTAACCTGGCATACATAACCCTTAACCTACCTAGAATGGCCTACAGCTCCCGTGATGATACAGAAGTATTCGATTACCTGGACAACTATCTGCACCAAGCCGAAGAAGTGCTGCTACTCAGGCGTAAACATGCCCTGAGCTGTCTGGACGATTACAGCCTGTTACCATTCCTTACCCAGGAATTCGATGGTGACAGGTACTACAGCATAGACAACGCCACCCTATCCTTTGGTTTCGTTGGACTCAACGAAATGCTCCAGTACCACTGCGGAGAAGGAATAGAAAACCCTGACTCCAGAAAATTTGGATTAAAAATAATTAAATACATGAACCAGAGAGCTAAAGAACTCAAGGAAGAAACTGGACTCAGATGGACCGTATTACAGACCCCAGCTGAGTCAACCGCCTACCGGTTCGCCATGCTCGACCGGGAGAAATTCAAGGACAAAATCATAGTCCAGGGAGATGCCGAAGCCTCCTACTACACCAATTCATCCCACGTCCCGGTAAACTCCGATGTATTACTACCGGAGAAGATAAAGATCGAAGAAAAATTCCACCCATTAACCCTGGGAGGACATATATTCCACGCCTTCATGGGAGAAGCCTACAGCGAACCAGACTCCCTGATGAGCTTAACCCAGAAAATAGCCCGTAAATCTGACCTAGGATTCTGGGCCTACAGTTCAGCACTAAGCTTCTGCATCAAATGCAAAACCCTGATGAAAGGATTACAGGAACAATGCGCCACCTGTGGAGAACAAAAAGAAGTGGAATGGTACGACCGCATCACCGGATACGTGCAGCAGGTCGGACGATCCAAATCCGCCTCTGGTGGATGGAACCCGGGTAAAATGCAGGAATTAAGGGACCGGAAACGGTACTAAAAATTTCTGAAAACTATTTTTTTTAATTTTTAAATCTCATTTTTATGAAAGAACTGAAAAAACACCACAAATTCATCCAGGAAGCCATCAAAGAAGCCCGTAAAAGCTTAAGTGAAGGTGGAATCCCCATCGGCGCAGTCCTGGTTGAAGATGGTGAAATAGTGGGAAGGGGACATAACCGCCTCATACAGGATGGATCCACCATCCTCCATGCTGAAATGGACTGTCTGGAAGGCGCTGGTAAGTTAAAGGGTGCTGATTATAAAAGATGCACGTTATACACCACCCTGGTTCCCTGTGACATGTGCAGTGGTTTGATTCTACTTTATAAGATTCCGAAGGTGGTGACTGGTGAAAATGAAACCTTCCCCGGTCCTGAGAATTATCTAAAGGAGCATGGAGTGGAACTGGTTAACCTGGACCTTGATGAGTGCAAGGAGTTGATCGCCGAATATATCCTGGAGAATCAGGAAATTTGGGATGAAGAAATAGAAAGAGTTAGCTAGCCTTTTTTAATCTAATTTCTATCTAAAGTTTTTATTCACCCTTTAAATTCTTCCACTGATTTTGCAGCCGTCCCATCCTTAAGCATCAATGGGAGGGTTACAGATTCAGAGGATGTACCGAAACCCGGGGCGACCATGGAATGTCTGCCAGGCCCTCCTGCCACTACTAACACCACATCTTCTGGTGAACGGGTTATCTTGACCATACCGTCAGTGATCCATTTTTCGTCCAGTTTCCTGCCGCCACGATCCCCCAATTCGACTGGTACGATGGCTTTTTCGTGCATATATTCTTTCACATCATCCTTCGTCCAACCATCATCATAAACAGTTTTAACATGCTCTGGTCCCATGATAATGAGTAGTTCGCCGGGTACATGGCTGTTGTTACACCCGGCCACCGCCGCGGTGTGAATGATGGTGTCCAGGAGATCCTCCGCCTTAGTGCTTCGGTGGTCGTTGACGTTCTGGGGTGCCTCTGCGGCCATCATGGTGACTGTGCTGACGTCTGATTTGTAACCTCTCTCCACATGTAATGGTTCCCATGGACTTTCAGATTCTGCCTCAGCGAAACAGAAACTGTACTTTGCCGGGGATCCCATGGTGGCGTGGTCGCCTATGCCGGGAACGGCTCCGGCGATGTTGATCATAGATAATCGTAATGCCCGGCCCATGGTTGCGTTGGCTATATTTCCCGGTCCTAAACACCCAGCACCGCTGTTTATAGCAAGTTCAGTAGATACGGGGCCATTTACTATGGCACATATCGATATGGGGTGGGTTGTTGCGTTTATCCCTGGGAGGTTGAATTTCTCCTGGCTCACCGCTTTAACTGCGTGCTGGACCACAGGCATGAAGTTGGAGAGGCACCCAGCCATCACCGCGTTTATGGCTACTTTTTCCAGGGTGGCTTTTCCCCTTTTAGGGGGTAGTATGGCTATTATTTCTTCCGGTTTTAGATCCGAGTATTTAAGAAACTTATCAACCCTGGATCTGGTTGGAGGTATTATGGGCAGCCCATCAGTCTGGTTTTTAATGTAAAATTCATTGCTGACCTTTTCTGCATCGGGATCGGTGAATATTTCAAAGTCAGCTTCCTGGATACTGCAGAGTCTCTCCTTATCCGGGCTATTTTGTACTATGAATTCATCAATCAGGCAGCCGCAGTTTTCATTGACCTTGGGAGCTTCAGCGCCTTTCTTTTTGGTATCTTTTTTGGCCATGTTCTTCTCTCTAATCAATTATGGTTTTAATTTGATTGATTACCTTCTGCCCTTTATTTTCAATGGATTCCCTGGACTGTCCTGCCAGGGGGTGTTCCACTTCAACTATTCTCAGTCCGCCAGCCCCATAGGACTCGGCCAGTTCCCGGGCGAATGGTGCGAAAATATCCGAACAGACCGATATGGTGGGTGTTCCCTGTTTTTCGAGTTTTATAGCGTCTAATATCAGCCATGTAGTACAGGATCCACAATCTCCTAAAGCTAAGATAGATAAATCGGCCCGCACCTGTTTCATCTGTTCATCTGTCCCGGGGGCGCCGGCTGGCTTTCTGACATTGATTGGATTCTTGAATTTTAGATTTTCCCTGATTGTATCGAGCAGGACATCTGCGTTAGGTTTTGTATTATCCACAAAAGATATGGAATCTATCTTTTCGGGGATAGGATTTATTTCTACTTCTAATGCTTCGGTATCTGCCAGGGGGTTGAGTACTTCTCTTTCTATTATTTTGACCTTCATCAATCGTATCTCCCGTTAAAATCTGTAAAAATTAATAAACATCTTTTTTCATCACTTCCCTGAGAACAGCAGTGGCATAACATCCTTTAGGTATGGAAAATCCTAATAACACCCCTTCATCGGTGCACTCTGCAGTGGTGTCCCATACTTTAAATCTCACAGCCCTCCTAAGTCCATGGCTTCCCAGTTTAGGCATTTTGGGCACGGTGAAGTCTTCGAGTTTCAGGTCTTCTTCGGCCAGGACCCGGCGTTCTATCTCACCTATCTCGCCTTCAGCCAGTGGAACTTTAGTACCATAGAGTGGTGCGGTAGGATGTGCCTGGAAATCTTTAATCTGTTCCTCGACATCTTCGGGGTTGAATTCGTGGATTAAATGTTCCCTATTATCGATTAAAATGTCTCCTTCCACGTATTTATCTACTCCTAACTTGGCCCTCTCACTCACTACCCAGTTAAAGAGATAGGATTGGTAGGCATGGACGAACATGCGACTTAATGGCTTGGGGAGGCTCCTAAGTGCCTTCATATAGGAATTATCATCTAACTCCTGCTTCTTTTTGTACTCCCTCATGAGTTCCCGGAGCATCATTTTCTCGTACCTCATCCCAGCAGGCATGCTTTCATACGCTTCCAGGTATTTACCTTCATCGTATAGTTGCCTGGCGTTTTGAATGTGTTTCGATTCTTCTGGATATGGATTTCCAATATAAGAATCCACTGCACCTTTAAGGTCGTTTTGTACCAGGAATTTGCCCACGACGTGGGTGTTGGGCCGTTTTTTCCCGAACCTCTGCCATCCATAGTAGTTGGGGACTCCTGTCTCGGTGAGCTTTGTAAGAATTTCCTGGCTAGTTACGGAGTCTTTCTCTGGATCTGGGGTGTTCCTGATTAATATTTTAAATTTGTTACCCAATAATTGTCCTATTCTTAATTTTTTCTCATTCCGTGTGATTTCAAGTATTTTCACGTTGTACAGTTTCTCCTCCAATTCCTGGAGGTTTTCTGGTTCCATGTTGCTTACGCAGATCCATTGGCGGGTGACGGCTGCTTTATCTTTCATTCCAGCAAAGCCCATTCTCTTCCTGCTTAGTTTATATTCCCGGGCTATGTCCAGTACCACATCTAAAGTATTTCTACCTATTTTCTCTATGAAAATCCAGGTGTTAGGGCCTGTTCCCGTGGGTTTTGATTCTGGTATTTCTTCCACGTAAAAATCATCATATTTCTTCCTTATTTCTCCTCCAATTCCTTCTTGGGGTGTTATATAGGTTTCAGCGTTCAGCATGATCGTTCTCCAATACCTGATGTTAAAAAAGATTTGATCATTTATAAGTTAAATTAATGTAATCATAGTTAATGATTGTTTGGAGAGATAGTATTATGGCCAAGGTTAAGATAATGCCCTGTCTGGATATGAAGGATGGAAGGGTAGTTAAAGGGGTTCACTTTGTAGATCTAAAAGATGCTGGAGATCCAGTTGAATGTGCTGCTTTGTATCAAAGGGAAGGTGCAGATGAGTTAGCTATGCTGGACATAGCCGCGACTTTAGAGAACCGGGGAACTAGACTGGAATGGGTAAAGAATGTGTCTTCAGTTATAGATATTCCCCTAACGGTTGGTGGAGGTATAGCATCCCTAGAGGATATGGAGTTGACCTTGAAAGCCGGGGCATATAAGGTGTCAATAAACAGTGCTGCAGTTGAACGTCCCCAACTAATAGAAGAGGCCTCTGAAAAGTTTGGTTCAGAGAGGATAACCATTGCCGTGGACGCCTGCAGGAATTCAGAAATGCCATCGGGATTTGATGTGGTAGTGTCAGGCGGTACTAAACCTGTGGGTATTGACGCAGTAGAATGGGCTAAAGAATGTGAATCTTTAGGCGCAGGGGTTATACTGCCCACCAGTATGGATGGTGATGGAACACTGGATGGTTATGACCTGGAATATATCAAAGCTATCTCTGATGCAGTTAATGTGCCTGTGGTGGCTTCTGGTGGCGCTGGTAAATTATCTCACTTCTATGATGCTGCAAAAAGCGGAGCATCAATATTACTTGCCGCCTCTGTGTTCCATTTCCGTACTTACAGCGTACGGGAGGTTAAGAATTATCTTACACAGAAAGATGTTGAAGTATACCAATGAATTTTTTAATTTTTTCCATGAAGCAACAACTTAATTAATATTCTATGAAGGGCCCATCAAACATAAAGAGACTTTTAATTTTCGTAAAATTCAAAGCCCTTCTGACGTGTAAAATTAAGCAATGTTAAAGTTCACCATATAAGTATTCTCAGATATAATGGTAAAAGGTTTAACAAATTGATGGAGGATTATCTTGCCCATTGACTTAAAGGGAGTCTAAGATCTTTAAAACCATATCTTTATCCTTCAAATCTCTCAGTACATAGTCTGCCCCACAGTTTTCCAGATCTTTAACTGAATAACGTCCGGTGGCCACTGCTATGGTTTTTAAATCATAAACACGTGCCGCGTGGACATCCCGGGGGGTGTCTCCAATTACGAATATCTTCTTCCCTTCATAGCCGTACTGGTCTTTAGCGAGTTCTAAAGCTTTTTTCACCAGGAGGTATCTGTCTTCGTAGTCGCTTCCGAAACCTCCGAAGGGGAAGTAACCATCTAATCCAACTTGCCCCAGTTTAGCATAGGCAATGGGCTTTAAATTCCCGGTGACCAATCCGAGCAGGGTTTTTTCCTGCTGGAGTTCCTTTAACAGTTCGGATGTTCCGTCCAGTGCCATTACGTGCTCTTTATGCACATTTTCTAGGTAATAGTGGACCATGTACTCCTGACAGTTCCGGAAATTCCTTTTGATCTCTTCTTCATTGAATCCCCCTAACTCAAGCACCTCTCTGAGAATCTGAGGGTCGGTTTTCCCGGCGTAGTTTATTCCGCTTATGTCTTCTTCGAATCCATAGAATTTTTTAACCGACTCCACAAAGGCCTGGTAATGACAGCGAGCTCCCCTTACCAGTGTCCCGTCGATATCGAATAACGCCAGTATTCCATTGTATTCCATTTATACGTCACCTTACATTGTATCCTGTATAAATCGCCTTTAATCATTATCTTCTGGACAGCAGATCCCTAGCTGCTTCTTCTGCCTCCCCTAATACAACCTTCTCATCCAATGTTAACAGTTTTCTACCCTGCATTAAAATCTGACCGTTACAGATAACCGTGTCCACGTCTCCACCGTTTGCCGCATAGACTAAATGGGAGATAGGATGCCTGTAAGGTGCCAGATGCGGTGCTTTCATATTTACCAGGACCAGATCCGCTTTTTTACCCACTTCTATGGTCCCAAGCTCATCAGATAGGCCCAGTGCAGTCGCTCCGCCTATGGTGGCCATTTTAAACACATCATCCGCTTTAAGCACGGTGGGATCGAAGGTGTTCACCTTCTGTCCTAGAGCGGCTATTTTCATCTCCTCCAGCATGTCCATATTGTTGTTGGAAGCCGCTCCATCCGTCCCCAGGGATACGTTTATACCTTTATCCAGCATCTTAGCTACTGGAGAGATCCCCGATGCCAGTTTCATATTACTCACCGGGTTATGTGATATGTTAACTCCCCTCTCTTTAATTATGTCCATTTCATTATCAGATGGCCATACGGTATGTGCTGCTAATACGTCTTGGTCTAGAAAGTCTATATTATCGAGATATTCAAACGGCCGGGCATCGTAGGTGTCGATGATATTTTTAACTTCAAACTCGGTCTCACTGACATGGATGTGAATGCGGACACCTAACTGGCTGGCTTTTTTCCTCACCCAACTTAAAAGTTCGGTTGAACAGGTATATGGTGCATGGGGGCCCAGTGATACTTTTATTCTACCGTCAGCCGTGTTGTGACATTTATCTATTATCCTCAGGCTTTCCTTGTATTCTGCCTTTCTTTTTTCCTCGTCGCCCTGATCGAGCATTCCATGGGTTATATTTCCCCGGATACCAGATTCATCTACGGCCTGTGCCACGTGGTCCATGTAGAAGTACATGTCGTTGAAGGTGGTGGTCCCTGATTTAATCATCTCTGCACAGGCGAGTTTCGCACCGACATAGCATAATCCTCCGTCTAAATTGGCTTCGGTGGGCCAGATATGATCGTTTAACCAGGTGTCCAGTACTAAATCATCTGCTAAGCCCCTTAGAAGTGTCATGGAGAGGTGGGTGTGGGTGTTTACCAGGCCAGGGATTAAAACTTTGCCTTCACCATCTATAACTGTGTCAGCATCTTTAGTGCTTAAATTTTCTTCTATACTGGATATTCTATCATCTTCTAAGAGTATTGAACCCTTTTTTATTTCATTGGCGATGATAGTGGTGTTTTTTATTAGTATGGTTTCAGATTCCATGGGGGATCAACTTATGTTAATTTTGATAATCTTATACATTCTTTTAATTAATTAAATTAATAGTCTACCAGAATAATTATTCTTTAATGGAGAATTCCATATGGAAAAGAAATCTTTTATAGTGCAGGTGCCGGATGAACCAGGCGCACTACATAAGGCAGCCCGTATCGCCAAACAGTACCAAGCTAATATTCACCGCATCCACTACAACCGGAAAATAGATGTAAATACGGTGTTTTTTGATATCACTGCCTCGAATGAAAACTACCAAAAGATTCAGCATGATTTAAAAGAGTTGGGTTACCTGCAAACATCCTTAAAACCGGTTGGCTTCCTCAAATTCAATGTATATCTGCCTCATAGGGCAGGGGCCTTATTTGATTTCCTCAACTATTTAACTTCCGCCAAGGCCAACATCGGGTTTCTGGATTTTGACGACGAAACCACTTCCACACCTAAATTAACGGTTAGTCTGACCTTAGAAGAAAGTTCCCGGATAAACAGTCTTCTAAACCAGCTGAAGTCACAGTATCCCCTGGAAATTCTGGAATATGATGAAGAGTACTCAGACCTCGATGATACTATATTTTATATCGTCTTCGCCCAGAAACTAAGGGAAATACTGGGCACGGCCGCCGATGAATTTCTGATGAAACTCCTGAAGGATATAAACCATATCGTACAGGAATTAACCAGAATCGGCGAAGAACCAAGAGGCGTCTTTGACAGTGTTTTACTCACTGGTAAAACCTTAAAAAATAGCACCGGTGAAGCGTTCTATGCAAATGTACAGCGGATCCACTTAAGTGATGATGTAGAGCTTTTCTGTTTCCAGCCACCCTGTGGAGGGAACATATTCGTCCTTAAGAATGCCACTGAAATGTTTCTAATCGATACTGGTTACGGTATCTACCATTCAGACGTTCAGATGATGCTGCAAAAATATGGGTTGGGAGATACAGATAAGCTTAAAAAAATCTTCATAACCCACGCAGACGCCGACCACTCCGGAGCCGCAGGATACTATGATGTTAACTCTTTCATGCACCCCGGTACCTGGGACATCATTAAAAAAGCCAACCGAGCATATGGTTCAGTCTCTGAAACTTCTATACTAGAGGGAGTTTACACCAAACTAATCAACTTATTCTCTGATTTCAATCCCCCTGATGATGTAACGTTAATTTCTGATAAAAATTATGGTAAGAGGAATATATTTCCAATAATAGATAAGTTTAAAATTGGGGGTTTGGAATTTGAAGTTTTAGAGAGCCTGGGCGGCCACCTCCATGGACAGATATACCTATTATGTCCAGAGGAAGGAGTTCTTTTCCCAGCTGACAGCCTGATAAATTTCCAGAGTCTGAATACCGATAGGAAGAAGTTCAATCTACTGGCCAAAAACCTGATGACCTCGGTTAATGTGGATGGTAAACTGGCCACGAGAGAAAGAGAATCACTAATAGAACTGGTAAATGAATTAAACAAGAAATTACCGGGTGAAAATAGAAAATGTTTAATATGTGGGGGTCATGGTGCTGTTTCTGTACTTTCAGGTGATAAACTAGAAACCTATGGAGAAATGGAACATTATAAACCCTGAAATTAAAAGATATATTCTAATCAAATTTATCTATTAAACTAAATTAGAAATTCTAAACAAATTAACTAATCAAAACTTAAAATTTAGAAATTCTAATCAAATTTACCAATTAAACTTAAAATTTAGAAAAATGTGGAGATAACATAAAATGCAGATAAAAATCGCCTTGCCATCCAAGGGACGCATCAGTGACCCGTCAGTGAAACTACTGGAGAGGGCGGGCATCGGTTTAAAAGACAACGCCAACCGGAAACTCTTCTCCCAAACCCATGATGAAGAGATATGTGTAATGTTCACCAGGGCAGCGGATATCCCTGAATTTGTAGCCGATGGCGCGGCTGACCTGGGAATAACTGGTTTAGATTTAATCGAAGAAAGTGAGGTTGAAGTGGAAATCCTGGAAGACCTCAACTTCGGACGGGCTAAACTGGTACTGGCTTCTCCAGAAGAATCTCAGATCAACGGTTTATCAGATATAAAGTATGGTTCGGTAGTGGCTACCGAATTTCCTAATTTGACAGAGAAGTACCTTAAATCTAAAGGCCTACTGGTTAAGATAGTGGAATTAAGCGGGTCTACGGAGATAGCGCCTTTTATTGGCGTGGCAGACGTCGTGGCGGATATAACCAGCACCGGCACCACCCTGAAGATGAACCACCTAAAAATCATTGACACCATCTTAGAAAGCTCAATAAAACTCATAGCTAATAAAGAAAGCTTCCATGAAAAGAGGGATAAAATAGAAGCCATCAGAACCGGTATCAGGGGAGTTCTGGATGCGGAAGGTAAAAAGCTGGTGATGATGAACGTGGCCGAAGAACACCTGGACGAGGTTAAACAGGCCATGCCCGGACTCACCGGACCCACTGTATCCAACGTCCTATCAGATAATGGTATAATGGCCGTACACGCCGTGGTGGATGAAAAAGACGTGTTCAACCTGGTTAACCAGCTTAAAAAGATAGGGGCCCGGGATATCCTGGTGGTTCCCATTGAAAGAATAATTTAGGGACTTTAAAAGCCCAACATTTTAATCGGTGTTTCCATGAAATTCGTACGCTTTAAAAAGGACGGAGTTAGAAATACAGGGGTTTTAGAGGATGATTCAATAACTGAATTATCCTGCTCCATGAAAAAAGCCATAGATGCCCAGAGCATAGGTAGGTTTGTTTTAGAAAAATGTACCTACGACCTGAAAGAAGTTGAAATACTTCCTCCAGTTTCTCCGACAAAAGTGGTCTGTGTGGGCCTTAACTACGTGGATCATGCTCGGGAACTGAATATGGAAATCCCTGAGGAACCAGTTATATTTATTAAACCATCTACAGGAGTTATTGGGCCTTTAGATTCCATAATATATCCATCATCATCAAAACAGGTGGATTATGAGGCTGAATTGGCCCTAACAATTTCCACAGAAGCCCATAATATTAAAAAAGAAGATGCTGACCAGTACATAGGCGGCTACACTGTCTTGAATGATGTCACTGCCAGAGACTTGCAGAGAAAGGATGGGCAGTGGACACGGGCCAAGAGTTTCAACACCTTCTGTCCCATCGGACCATGCATCGAAACCAGACTGGACCCTGCTGATCAGCAAATATCTCTCAAACTCAATGGCGAAGTGAAACAGAATTCTAACACCAAAAATATGATCTTCTCACCCCAGGAGTTGGTGGAATTTGTATCTAACATAATGACTTTGCATCCCGGCGATATAATTGCCACCGGAACTCCACCCGGTGTTGGTCCCATGAATGTTGGTGACACCGTGGAAGTAGAAATCGAAAATATCGGATCCCTTAAGAATTTTGTTACAAAAAATGAAAGTTTTATTACAAAATAAAGATTAATTTTTCTGATCTATTTGGAAGGAACGCTTTTTAGTACTATCTGATGGAATTAGAAAGGCAAATACGGTAGTTATCAAAGATAAAACTATCAAAATAACGAAAACACTCTGTAAACTTCCACTAACATCCAGAATTTCCCCGGCTATGATGGGCCCAACCACAGCCCCCATATAACCAACCGACACCACCACACCACTGGCTGTACCAGCATGCTCACTGGGCATTATTTCAACCGGCAAAGTTAGCAAAGTATTGAAACGCAGGATATTTATGATCCCAGCAATGATCATCAGAAACCAGAGGGAAAACTGGTTGGCATACAATATTGCACCTGCTAGGAATGCGTATATCACGCTGGGTAACCATATGAACAATTTTCGTGGAATATCATATCCAGAAAATATTATCGGCACCAATATCACCGTAGGGACACCTACCCAGAGCATGACCGACGTCATTAAACCGGCGGAGCTTAAGCTGATTCCCTTCTCCAGGAGGTAAGTTGGAACCCAACCAGCCCATGTGTAGAAGAAGAAGTTGTGAAGGAACAGGATAAAAGCTAGAAGCCATAAAACTCTATTTTTCAGGGTTTGTTTTATCTCATTAAAGCTTATTTTTTCAGGTTCAACTTCAGCATGTGGACAGGGCGGCTCCCGGACCATGACCCACCATAATATCGTTATCATCAACAGTAGTATACTCCAGAAAATGAAAACACCATGGTAACTGTTGGTTAAAGGATAGAGGAGGGGAACTGTAATTGCCAGTCCAATACCGACACCGCCCAGTACTCCGAAGCCAGTTAAAATTCCCATGACCAGAATTGTCTGGTCTGGCTGACTGCATGATCTTGCAAGCTTCGGCAGGATGGCAAAGGTCAAACCCATCCCTAATCCAAAAATAAGCGAAAATATCAGTAAATCAGGATATCCGATGGTTATTCCTCTAAGTGAAGCACCTATCAAGGCGATGATAGCACCAATTCCAATGACCTTTTTAATACCTACCCTATCAGCCAAAACACCGGCAGGAATTGCTGAAAGAGCGATCATGACTATGGGTGCACTGAAAAGCAGACCGGTCTGGAAGTGAGAAACCAACAAATCCCTGGATATTAAGGCTTCCATGGGTGGGATGGAAAATAGAATTGCCCATGTACAGAAATTCAAAAATACGGCAACCGCTAGTAGCCTCCACGGCATTTTATAGGAATCTTTATTCATTTTTTAATCCGCCGAGCGGCTCATGCGGCTCCAACATCTTGATGAAACTCATATTAAACCATCGTTAACTTTTTTATATCTTATCTAAACTATACCACACCTACTGTACCACACTGATGTTGTTCATACGATGAATTAGCAGCTAAAGATTTGGGCAACATACCATGTTGAATCCAGTGTGGCTTTATGATTCTTCATCATATATTCTTTGAGAAAAACATTCTAATAAAAAAAACTCGTAGATGCTATTTATTCTTTTAAAACTCGGAACCTGAGATGTGTTCTGCCAGCAGGAAGCTCTACCACTTTAGTTCTTTCTAGTTTAATCGATTTATCTAAACTTTCAAACGGACGAGCCCCTTCGTGTAGTAATATTGGTATGATATCAACTTGCAGTTCATCAGCGATTCCTTTCTGCAAAAATTCTTGTACAGTTTTTGCGCTGCCTATTATCTGGACATCCTTATCGCCGGCTACTGCCTTTGCTTGTCTAACTGCACTTTCAACGCCGTCCGTGATAAAAGTAAAAGTCACAGCATCATTCTCTTTGGGATGTTTTTCTGGAACTTTGTCTGTGAAAACGAATATGGGTACCTGAAACTCGTAGTTATCCGCATAGGTATCGGGATCTTCTGCCATTGAAAATTCCTTCCAGGACATTACAACCGCACCTGCATTCCGTTGAGCTTCTCGCATGACGTCAGTATCTCGTAGAACGTCGAGATCAGGATACAATGGTCCCACACTGCCACTTTTATCTTCAGCAAATCCGTCCAGTGATATTGTTACACCCAAAATAACTTTTGCCATATTGAACACCTTCTGTGTCCCCTTCAATTTTCCAAAAAAAATAAACTTTAGGACCCAATTATTTCTTCCCTGTTAACTCTTCCACTTCTTTTTTCCCTTTCTCCAGTTCTTGAACCTGTTCTTCATCCATTCTTAAAAGCATGGTCTGGAATTCACCTACGTGGGTCTTTTCTTCCTGGGCTACGTCCAAAAGGACCACTTTGAGATCTTCGTTATCTGTTATGTTCGCCATCTGTTCATAGAGACTTATGGCATCTAACTCTGCCATGATGGATACTCGTAATAATTCCCGGTCTATATCTTCTTTTTTTATTTTATCAACATCGATGGGTACTTTAGAAAACATATCTTTTCACCTCATTTCTATTTTATGGACTTGATGTTTCTTAAAATTTATGTTAAAAAATAAAATCTAACCAAAATAAATAAAAAATTAGGGCTGTGGCCCAGTTTCCATATAAATAGCTGGCTTATAAGGCGTTGCATTACCTGATTTATTCTCTGGATCATAGGTTGGCTCTTTATATACGATCACTTCAGCACCTGCTTCTTTGGATAAGAATGGGATTGAATTTTCAATAATTGAGTATTCATCCAGTTTCCCTACGTAATTCATCCTGGTCACCATCTTGGATATCTTCTTAGCGTAGTCAGCTAATTCCTTCTTATCGTCGTGCAGGTTCAGCTTTATAGATTGGCCCATTATCTGGCCCACGTTGGGCTTCCCGATGTGGTAGGCTAATTCCAGTACATCCCACTTCCAGTCGGGAGCCACATATATGTGGATCTTTTCAGGTTTACCGCCGATAATCTTCTTAATCTCGTTTATGTCATTGTTGAGCCCCTGGACTATCTCTTCTGCTTTCTGAACCTTCTCATCTATTAAATCCTCGTCATATTTGGGCCATTCTGCCTCGGATGCAAATCCTTCACCTCCTATTTCACTCCACATCTCCTCACAGGTGTGGGGTACGAATGGTGACATCAACCGTATCCAGTTGTCTAAGATGTAGACCAGTACGTCTGAAATTTCAGGACTTACTTCCCCACCTATACGGCGGAAATAATAGTCAATATCCTTTTTAAAGAGGAACAATGCTTCCTGTAGTGCTTTTCTGGTCTGGAATCCTTCCAAGGCCTCTGTAGCGTCTCTTATCCTCATGTTCACCTGGCTTAAAATCCAGGAGTTTATGGGCATCTCGATATCATCATTTAACTCGAAGGATTTGAGTGACATCGGGCTTCCTGTTATCTCTTCCACCCGTTTACCAAACCCTGAAAACCATTCCAAACGTTTTTTAGTGCCTTTTACCTCGTTTTCCCTCCAGTCGAAGTCCTGCCAGGGCTCTGCCGATGACATTAAAAACAGTCTCACCACGTCCGCTCCGTAGGTTTCTATGGCGTCCTGGAGGAGTATCACGTTACCCTTGGAGGAGGACATCTTGTTTCCCTCCAGGAGTCCCATACCAAAGACCACGATTCCCTGGGGCCATTTTTCCCGGGGGAATATGGCGGAGTGGTGGAATATGTGGAATGATAGGTGGTTTCCCACCAGATCCTTAGCTGATAGTCTCCAGTTTAGGGGATACCAGTAGTTGAATTCGTTTTTTATTTCGGAGAATAATTCGGGATTGATATCACCGGAATATTTATCTGCATCCAGAAATACATCGTCGAAGAAGGAATCGTCCAGCGCCTCCGCATCCAGGTCTTTCATATACTTGGCGATGGCGTAGTAGGCCATGTAGATGGTGGAGTCGCTTAGTGGCTCGATTATCCACTGTTTATCCCAGGGGAGTCTGGTTCCCAGGCCTAATCGACGGGTGCAGGCCCAGTCATGCAACCAGTCCAGGTAGTACTCGAAGTTGGCCCGTACTTCTTCAGGAACTATGGACATATTGTCCAGGCAGTCCAGGGCCAGTTCTGTCCAGGTTTCATCGGAGTATTTAAGGAACCACTGGTCTTCCAGGATCCTCACCACACACTCCGTGCCGCACCGGCATATGATGGGCCTCTGGGCGAAGTCGTACATCACGTCTCCCTTCTTCGATTCCATTAGTTTCTTTATTATCTCATCCCGGGCGGAGGGTACTTTTAATCCGCTGAAATCGGGTATGTTATACATGACTCCCTTGGCATGTTCCAGTTTGTAGAGTTCGTTGGTTGCATCGGCCAGTTTTGGGTCGTTCTGGTTTTTAACTCCTATTTTCTGGATCATCTCTTCTGCGGGGAATTCTCCAAAACCTTTAAGCTGTACTATGCTGATTGGCTCGATCTTCTCTACCTGTTCTTTAAGTCCGTATTCTTCCAGGAGTTCACTGTTTTCTTTGAGGTCTTGAAGGGCTATGAAGTCTGCCGGGGCGTGGCCTGGTACTGAATACACAACACCGGTACCATATCCGGGGTCAACAAAAGAAGCAGGTAAGATGATGTGCCCATCATCAGTTAAGGGGTTCTCTACATATTTACCGATTAATTCCCGGGGGTTTACATCACCGGTTATTTCCGCATCAGGTTTCTGGTGGATGAGGTTGTCATAAGATTTTCTACTGATGACCCAGTTTTCATCACCTATTTTTACCCTGATGTACTCTACATCCGGGTTTAACCATAAGTTAGTAGCTCCATAGAGAGTTTCCGGTCGGAAGGTGGCTGCTACCAGGTAATCATCGTCTATCTTAAATTTCACCAGGGTCAGTTCGTTTATGGCTACTCCTTCCCCCTCGAGGAGATCGTGGTCACCCACCGGGTTCTGATCTTCTGGACAGTACTTCACCGGGTGTTTCCCTTTACTTACGAATCCCCTGTCTTTAAGCTTGCGGAACTGCCATTCGATGAATTTCTGGTAGTGGGGGTCTGTGGTTCTAAATTCCCTTCTCCAGTCGATGGAGTATCCCATCTCGGTCATTACTTCGTGGTATTCTGTGCTGAAATATTTAACTATGTACTCTGGATCTGTGAATTTTTGTAATTCCTCTTCCGGTACTTTGTGGACGTTTTTATAGATTTCCAGGGTCCAGGGGTCCTGTTTTTCTATCCTTTTAGCTATCCCGATGACCGGGGCACCTGTCACGTGCCAGGCCATGGGAAATAGTACGTTATATCCCTGCATTCTCTTGAATCTGGCGTATACATCTGGTACTGTATATGTTCGGCCGTGGCCGATGTGCATTGCTCCGCTGGGGTAGGGATAGGCCACGGTTATGAAAAGTTTTTCCCTGCCATCCGGGTCCGAGTGGAAGAGTTTGGCTTTCTGCCATTCTTCCTGCCATTTTCTCTCTTTCTGAATTTGTGTCAAATAATCACCGTTAAAATTAGATGTGTAAATAGTCTGGTTTTGTTAATTTAAGTTCATATTTAGATTTGAGTAATTAATAGATTTGAGTAATTAGGTTTACATTATTATTGATAAATCGTTTTTAATTTAATTCATCTTCCATCCACTGCAGGTATCCTTCAGAACCCTTTTTAACTTCCAGTTCGAGTATGCATGGTGTCTCGTAGCTGTGTATCTCTTCCACCCTCTTTATGACCTGGTCCACCTTATCTTTCTTGGTCTTGGCTATGAGTACAGATTCATTATCTTCCTCTATTTCACCTTTCCAGAGGTAGAGGGAGTTTATCTGGGGAATTATATTGGTACATGCCACCAGTTTTTCTTCAAGTAGTATCTTAGCTATTTTTTTAGATTCTGAACCTTCCGATGTGGTTATATATATCAGAGAGTACATATCATGGCCTTCCTATCTTTGGTATGGGTGGTGGGACCAGCTTGTGTCCAGCGGCCCTCATCAACGATATGATCCTTAAAACCTCTTCTTCACCTATGTCCAATTCATCTGCCACCTGGTCAGACTGTAATTTCTCGTCCTCCAGCAGATACAGTATCTTGTCCAGGAGCCCATAGCTTATTCCCAGCTCCTGTTCATCGGTTTGGCCCTGCCACAACCCGGCAGTCGGAGGTTTATTCAGGATATTAATGGGAATAGAGAGATGGATGGCAATTTTCTGTACGTCTGTCTTATACAAATCACCAAGGGGCAGCAGATCAACACCTCCATCCCCATATTTAGTGAAATAACCCACTAATAATTCGCTTTTATTACCAGTACCCAGCACCAGCCGGTTCATGGCATTGGCATGGTAGTAGAGGATCATCATCCTTGCTCTGGCCTTTAAATTTGCCTGTGCAAGTTGACACTGCTCATATGATGTTGAATCAACTGTTAAAGTACTGAACACTTCAAGTATATGGTCAATAGGGATGATCTTCTTTTTTATCCCCAGAACTTCCGCAATTGACAGGGCATCCTGCACATCTTCTGTGGCAGTGGTTTCGCTGGGCATTACCAGTCCCAGGATTTTATCCCTGTTTACAGCCTGGGCAGCGATATACGTTACTACCGATGAGTCTATTCCCCCACTTAAACCTACCACCAATCCATCTGATTTAGATTCTTCTATTTTGTCTTTAATGAATCTAGAAATAATATCAACACTATTTTTAGGATTTATAGTGGGTAAAATTGTTTTTTCATTGGACATTTTAGTTTCCTTCCGTTATTTATAATTATTTTATAAAGTAAGGCTCATTTCACCCTGATATTTCGGGCTGTGGGTGGTGTTAAGTTATAGTTATATTAATATTGATGCTTAATTAATGTAATCTGCATAATTTTATAAGCAGGTTTTTAGTTACTTAATATGACTTTAAAATTATAGATGGGAGGATTTTTAAATCACCTGATTTGAAGTTTTTTATTGTGTTCAGTTTTTAAATAATCAAAATTATGTAAGAATCAATGAATTCAGAAATGGAGGAATTAGAAAATGGCATTTAAGGATCTTTTTAAGTTCAACAAAGGTAAAACCACGTTCGTTTTTATTGGAGGTAAAGGTGGAGTGGGAAAAACCACTGTCTCAGCAGCCACAGCCTTATGGTTCGCCAAGAAGGGTAAAAAAACTCTCATCATATCCACCGACCCTGCCCACTCCCTGTCCGACTCTTTTGAGCGAAACATCGGCTACAACCCCACGCCCATAGCAGAAAACCTGGAGGCACTGGAAATCGACCCGGATATGGCCATGGAGGAATACCAGGCCAAGATGAAGGAGCAGCAGGCGCTTAATCCCGGCATGGGAGGTATGGATATGGGTATGATGCAGGATCAGATGGATATGGCTTCTATGTCTCCTGGTATAGATGAAGCAGCTGCCTTCGATAAGTTTATGCAGTACATGACCACCGATGAATACGATATCGTTATCTTCGACACCGCACCCACCGGCCACACCTTAAGATTACTCTCCTTCCCGGAAATGATGGATTCCTGGGTGGGTAAGATGATTAAGGTCCGACGTCAGGTGGGCAGTATGGCCAAGGCCTTTAAAAACATCATGCCCTTCATGGGAGATGAAGAAGAGGAAGACCGCGCCTTAGAAGATATGGAAGAGACCAAAAAGCAGATCCGCGAAGCGCGAGGTATTATGGCCGATCCAGAGAGAACATCCTTTAAAACCGTGATCATCCCAGAGGAGATGTCCATCTACGAATCAGAAAGAGCAATGGAAGCTCTTAAAAAGAACAACATGCTCACCGATGGGGTTATCGTGAACCAGATACAGCCAGAGGAAGCTGATTGTGAGTTCTGCCAGGCCAGAAGAGAAATCCAGGAAAAACGTCTGGAGATGATCAAGGAGAAGTTCGGTAACCAGGTAATCGCTGAAATACCGCTCCTAAACCACGAGGTTAAGGGAATGGATGAACTCAAGAAGATCGGTGAAATTCTCTACGGCGAATCCAATGAAGATAAGGCCCCTATTGCTTTAGAAGGCTAAGATATTTTTAATATCTTTTTTCCATTCTTTTAAATTAGAAAGTAGATCTTTTTGAAATTTTTCATACTTTTTTGATTAAATTTTTTAATTTCATGGTCTTTCCACAGAATTTAAATAGTAAGGTTGTGTTAAATAGAAGTTGCACCAATAAGACATACACTTCAAGTGTAAAAAATTTCATGTTTGGTGAATTCAGGGAGGGTTTTTCTTATCCAATTTGACTACATCACTATTCTGGCGTTGATCAGCGCATCATCATTTTTAATGGTTGTAATGATAATTAAAGTGATTTATAGACATAATCCTCATGGCCATGAGCAGTATGGAGATGAAATTTTTCTTTTTCACAGTGATGAGAGATATAAAAAACGGGTGTTTAGATTCCATTTAATTGAAGACCTGGAAAAATTAAAAAATAAAGGATTTTTAACTGATGAATTGGAACTTAAAGTAGTTATGGGTGAGTTCAATCAGGAATCCCAAGAAATTGTTAAACATGCAGTTAACCATAAATTTGAACATTTAAAAATAATCACCGGTCCTAAAATATTTTGTGAAGATAGAACTGAAATATACACGTTGATCGATAAGTATGAGAGTGTTGAATATTTAATTTTGCCAGAAAGGCCCAGTAAACACTTTATGATTTTTCATAACCAGCATCTGTATATAGAAAAACCTCACCATCATAATAAAAACCGTGGATCGGTAGGGATTAAAAAGTGCAATCCAAAACTAATGAAGATTTACGATCAAGCATTCGAGAGATTATTGAAATATGCAACCCATGTAAATAAAGAAGAAGTTTTAAATCAAGATTGTTACGAAAAGTAGGTGTGAAAATTGGATATTTATCATTTAATCCCAGAATTTCTGGTTTTAAGTTTAGCTGGAGCAGCCTTATCTATAGCAGCTTATTCCGCTTTCAGGGATAATAACGATGATAAAAAATTGTTGTTAATAATTGCCAGTTGCTTTAGCCTTGCCTTTTTAGTAATTTTTATCCTGGCATTTATAACTCTGGACGATTTAAACACCATTCCCTACATTTTAGCTTTGATTTTTTATATCCTGATCTTCATGGCAATATCATCCATTATAGGGTTTGTAATTCACAGATTAAAGGAAGATCAAAAATTTAAAGACGATGAATTGGATTCTGCAATCGACATAATAGAATCTAGCAAAGATGGTTTAGATAGCTCAATCAGTTTATTTTCATCAAAAAATAAAAAAGAATAGGGGGAATCAAATTTATCGATGGAGATTACATAGGATTGATACGTCTTTAATTAATTTTACTCGCTTATATGATCCGGAGATAAATATCCGTAACTATCCACCAGTTCCTTAAACTCTTTCGTGTCAGAAACGCCATTTAAAGCCTTTTCTATATCCTGGAGGATGTGCATATCCCTGAATTTCTCTTCAACATCAGAATAGTCCTTTTTTAGAACAATTTCCACCGCCACGTTTTCATCCTCAATTGAACATATTTTTCTGCCCATTTCATCTTCAGAAAATTTACAGGTTGCCGCCATTATTAACACCTCACTATTCACTTTTTGTGATCTATTTTACACTTGAAGTGTATGTCTAATCATCGTCTACAATAATATTTAAATTTATTATGTAAAAATAAAAGGAATCTAAATTTTTCTTTGATGAACCTAAATTCCTTTGATAAAAAAAGAACCCCTAATATTTACACTATTTTAACGTTTTCCAACAACGTTGTTAATTATAATAGTAAATAAAAGCAGGACGGGCCATATCTCCAGCCTACCCATCCACATATCCACCATGAAAACTACCTTCACTGGGTCCGGTGAAGTTGGCAGTATGATACCAGAACTTAACCCCACATTGCTCAGCGCTGATGCCACTTCAAATATCACCCTGGAAATATCAGGATAATAGATTAAAACGATTATCACACTTACGATGTAGATTACAAAGTAAGTGAAAACAAAGGCACTTGTAATCCTTAATATCTCATCTGTTATTTTCAAATCAGTGACGTGGTGTATTTTTTTAGCCATCACAGCTTTACCAGGTAAAATAAACGATTTTACCTGCCAGGTAATTCCCTTTAAAAGGATACCCAATCTAAGCCACTTGATACCACCACCAGTAGAAAGGGAACCCGCACCGATGATCATGAGTATGGTAATTAGAAATGTACCGATACCTATCCATTTAGCCAACAGGTCGGGATAGAAGGCTGTCTGCAGGCCAGTAGTGGTTATAGCAGATATCATCTGGAACAGGGCGTATCTGAAGTTCAAAAGGATATCGTTTCCATAAACCTGGTTGTTATATAAAAATAAAGTTACCAGGAAGACGGATAGGACAATTAGAGAATAAGCCACCTTTGTTTCTATATCCTGGAAATATTCTCTCCAGTTACCCTTAAACACCGTATAAAGAAGAGCGAAGTTCGTGGCACCGATCATCATGATGATCATGGCAGCGATCTCAATCCAAACGCTATTGTAGAATAAAAGGCTGGTGTTGTGCATGGCAAATCCCCCGGTGGATAGAGCTGAGAATGCATGGAATACTGAATCAAAGAGGGGCATACCCGCAACGTAGAAGAGGGTTATGGCTATTGCTGTGAAAAAGAGATACATATATACTATGATCTTGGTGGAATGCTTTATGCTTGGCCTTAAACGTTCCTCCCTACCTTCTGCAAGGTAAAGACGTAAAACATCGGCACCTGTGGATCTTAAAAGGGCTAGAAGGAGAAATATTATGCCCAACCCACCAATCCACTGTGTGAATCCGCGGTAGAAGTTGATGGTGGGGGAAACTACATCTAGAAGAGGATACATGCTGAAACCAGTTGTGGTAAAGCCGGACATGGCTTCAAAATATGCGTTGAGGTAGGATAACTCGCCTGAAAAGAAATAGGGTAACGCCGCTAGAGCACATGCTATCAGCCATATTATGGTGGAAAATATCATGGCACATTTAAGGTTGAATTCAACCTCTCTTTTGAAAATTTTTATGAAAAGTAAGCCTATAATTCCACTAATTAGAGCTGAAAAAATAAATGGAACATAATACTGGGGTTCATTATAGATAAAAGCAACGATAAGAGGGATTAATAAAGCTAATGCCAGGAGTAAACAGGCATCACCTATAAAATGCAGAATAGTTTTTAATTCCCTTCTGCTCAGTCTATGAACCCTTTGCATTTATAAAACCTTTATCTTTTTAATATAAACAACTTTTATTAGTTAAAGGCGTTAAAAATGGACCATTTAAAAAAACCAATAGATTGTTAGGTGTCCATATACTATTTTTAAACTCTTTAAGATAGATCAGCCCCATATATAAAATTTTCGACTGAAAAACCAAGGATAAAAATTCTCTGTGTTTCATTGATCCAAAAATAACTGGATAATAAACAAAATTGTAAAAAATAGGCTTTGTAGAAATCATATTTGGATTTTGATGTTTAAGTGTTTTGCGTAGAGATATATGTCGTAGCATTCGTTTTTTAGTTTGGTTTCTTTGTTTCTTAGTCTGTTGCTTCGACTTTGGTTTTTATCGCCGAATATTCTTTTTATGACGGATATTACTGTTTCTACTAGGCTTCTGAGGTGGTATTTGGGTTTGCTGAAGAGTGTTGTCATTGTTAGTCGGTATTTGCCTTTTTTTATTCTTTTTTTAGGTGGTATCATGCTGGTTGCGTTTAATTCTTCGTGTATGACTCTGTGTATTTCTTCTTTATCGAATGCTTTGTCTAAACTGAATCCTACGGGTTTGTATTTTTTGGTTTTTCTTATGGTGGGTATTGCGTCTTTGGAGTCGTGTCTAGGTCCTCGGGCTACTTTTTGAGCTATTATAGCTTGTGTATGGGTGTCTATTGCTATTTGGTTTTTAGTGTAGCTTTTTCTCCACTTTTTGTGTTGTTTTTTGATTTTATCAGTGTAATAAAGGCTTGCCTGGTCACTGGAATGCCCTGTTCCATCGATAGCCACCCATGGTTCCTGTATATCGAATAATTCCACAGTGAAATTTAGCATTTTATCCAGAAAATGTGATCCTAAACGTTTGAAGAATTTTTGCAACGTAGTGTAATGTGGAACATCTTTTAAACCAATTATAATCCGTAGTTTAGGCATTAACTCAATTATCGCTGTGAAAACACGGTAATCAAGTCTTAAACGCTTCATCAAACATATTAAAGCCATAAGTTGAGGCTGAGTGTATTTATGCTTCGATTTTTCACAGGAATAAGCCGGTAAACTCATTTCAGCCACTTCAAAAGCCACAACGGTAAATTTTATTAACTCGTTTTCACCTAAATCACACATGGGATCACTTCCGTATTTTGGTTAATACTCATGATGTGATCCCATCATACTTAATATGATTTCTACAGAGCCAAAAAATAAAAAAATTAAGGTCTGGAGGAATCCTAAAAGGCTCCTCCTCCACCTCCACCGGCTCCGCCGCCAACACCACCGACTCCTCCTCCGCCGAAACCTCCGCTGCTTCCTGAAGTTCCAGTGGTCATTCCACTATGCAGTGAAGTGGAAAGTAGAGCGTATCCACCGTAATAATGGAACACGTATATATCACTACCATCCAATTGATCCTGGGGGAGTGATAGTTCCATGGCCTTACGGACGGCATCAGCAACACCTAAAGCTGTAGCGTAAACTAAATATTTATTCCATATGGCAACAGATTCGGGCGGATATTCCTTTATTAAACTGAAATCCTGGATATATTTCTTGAAGTTCCGCCATTTGGCATCGTACTCCTCACCATAAGTGGTCCATTGTCCTGCGATTCCCTGAGGCATGATTAAGGATATTATCGCCACTATTCCTAATATTATGGAGGAATAAAAGGCCCAGGTGGCTGCAGGTAATGGGCTGTTAAGGCTGAAGTAAAATACTATTGCAGCTAGTATTAAAGCTCCATATCCAAATGCCTTTAAATAAGTGTCTCCTTTCTTGTTGAATATCTTTTTAAGTACGTCGTTGTTGAGATAACTTTTTTTAATAGATGATTTCCAACCGTCAAAGGTCAATCTAAAGGATTTCGCACCGGACTGGTCGGACAGGTCATCAGAAATGTCATCCAGGGATATTATTCCCCCTTTTTCATAACCCTCCAGGAAACGTAGTACATCTAATTCAAAATCCTTGAGTTTAGATCTATCCATGTCCTGGTTAATTTTAAAGGACATTTCACCAGATAAACCAACATCTTCCTTTGCAGATGGATCAGAATGGAAAAGCAGATATTTTCTATCGATTAAATCCATAATTGTGGCTTTGAAACCGTCCATATCAGGTTCTCCAATTTTTTTAGAGAACCCAGGCCCACAAATAGCATTAACAACGGCAGGGGGATCGTCCGTTGGTATATCTCGCTCATATTCCGCCTGGTAATCTATTTTAGGCTCTCTACCGTAACGTAAATAAAGTATCAAAGGGATGAAACAGGCCAATAACATCAGTACTGATATCAGGGAATAAAGAAATGTTTGAGAGTCTATTTCGTTTTGATAATCGTTTTGGATTTGTTCAATTTCAGCCAGACCATCCTGGTTGATGATTGTACCGTTGGTGGGGTTATCTTGAAACTGGTTTTTGGGTATGACCATTCTCAGTTCATAAAACTCGCCGGTAGGCACAGTTTTACTGGTTACCTGGAGGGTGTTACCCTGCCAGCTGGAATTTTCAGTGTAATACGGTGGGCTTAACCAGTATTTCACACCTTCACTGGAGTTCAGATGGATATTAGCATTAACCTTTCCTATGTCCACCTCCCACTCCTCTCCAATCAGTTTGTAATGTAATTCGGCGATATCGTTGTAAAATTTAATGACATGGATAAAATCGTATTCTATAGTTACATCCACATCTTTATCGGTGATAGGAATGGTCATTTCGGGATCAGAATAAAGATAAATCTTTATTCTCTGGTTATTACCGTAAGGAAGTATTTCAAATCTGGAGTAGGCACCCTGTGATGATACATTTATATTTTGAAGCTGCTGATCACCGCTTATAGGTATATCCCTGTATATTCCATTATAAGTTCCTGAGAAAGAGTAATGGAGGGTTTCTTTAACATGGAGTGCTCCATCCTCCTGAGGATAAAGGTCCATATTTATATAGGGTATGGTGTAGCTTCTGTCTTGAGCAGAAGCAACCCCTAAACCAGCTGAAATTAATAGTGAGATAATTAATACCGAGAGCCAGAATTTTTTATCCTTCATCCTATCCCTCATAAAATTGATTAAAATTTAACTTCTGGAACTTCTCTTTCGGCTTCCGGTGCTTCGAAGAATTCTTCTTCCTGGAAGTTGAATTGGTTGGCCACTAAGTTGCTGGGGAACATCTGGATTTTGTTGTTGTACATCAAAACCGTGTCGTTGTAGAACTGTCTGGAGTAGGCGATTTTATCTTCGGTTTCTGATAGCTGTCTCTGTAAGTCCTGGAAGTTCTGGCTGGCCACCAAAGTAGGGTAGTTTTCTGCAACGGCAAAAAGAGATTTAAGCGCATCTGTCAGCATGTTATTTGCCTGTGCATTCTCCTGTGGCGTCTGAGCATTCATCAAACCGGCCCGTGCCTTGGTGACGTTTTCAAAAACACCCTTTTCATGTGCTGCATAACCTTTAACTGTCTCCACCAGGTTAGGTATAAGGTCAGTTCTCCTTTTAAGCTGAACATCTATCTGAGACCAGGCGTTCTTAACCCGGTTTCTCAGATTTATCAGGCTGTTGTAAATTGCAACAAAATACACTACTATTCCAATTACTATGATTAGTACTATTATACCAATAATTAATGTTAGCATTTCCTCACCTCTATGACAATGTTTATTTCCTTTACATCTATTTAAATTTATATATAATTCATACAAGTTTAGTAGAAGGTTAATATGATTATTAAAACAACTGACAACTGCAAATATTTCAATGCACTGGACGAAACCCTTATATGTGAACTATTACACCCAAAAAGGGAAGAAAATGACTTAAAGATGAATTTCAGCATTGCCCATGCCATTCTAAAACCAGGAGAATCTTCCCTGCCACACCGAATGAAATCATCGGTGGAAATATATTTCATACTGGAAGGTAAAGGCTTTATGCATATAGAAAATGAATCAAAAGAAGTTATTCCCAATCAAGCTATTTATATACCTCCAGGTTCAGTTCAATGGATTGAAAATATTGGAGATACTGATTTGAAGTTTTTATGTATGGTTAATCCCCCATGGAATGCAGGAGACGAAGAATTAACTAAATAATTTAAAATATGACCATCACACACATATAGCTGAAATTTTCATTTAAAACATCTTTCAGGACCATTTTAACTATCCTCTCATCAGGATAGCTTAACCTTTCACAGATAGCAACTTCTCTCTGGGGATCAATGCCATTATCGAGTAAAAATTCAGCTACTTCTTTCACACTAAAATTAGGAAGTACCATAGTGGGTCTACCATTCTCCAATGCTTCCAATAACTGGGAAGAAACTCCTTTTCCGTGTAAAGTTATTAAATTCGCTTCATCCCATGAAATTTCCAGTTTCGCGGCGCATAGCTGGATAGAGCTTATACCCGGCACCACTTCAATCTCAACAGTCCCTGACAAGTCCAAAACTGGTTTTAAAATCCCAGAAAATCCTGGATCTCCCGTTGAAAGTAGAGCTACAGATTTACCTTTTTTAACCTCTGAAATGGCATGCCCGAAGCCTTTCTCCATATTCTTAGGATCCAACTCTATTTTCTCTCCAGTCGTCTCCGGGAATAATTCCAAGGCCCTTCTACTTCCGATGAGAACTTCCACTGAATCAGTAATTTTTTTGGCCTTAAAAGTCAGATAATCTTGTGATCCAGGGCCAATACCAACCACGAAGAGTTTGGACATCTTATTGCACCTTCAAAATTTGCGGAAACCTCTGCTTCCGTAATTATTTTACTCTCTGACTAATATAATTATACTGATAAAGGGGGTTACTGATTGGAAAGTAAGCGTTCAGAAAACCTTACTAAAGATGAAGATATCATTTCCGAATTTTTACCGCCACCGCATCCTAAAATTGCATTTAACCATATTTCACAGGAAATATCAGAAAGAGCGAAAGCTATTTTAGATGATTTATCGGCCAAAAAGCAAATTACTCCCGATAAGGTGAACCCTGCAGATAGGCATATGGGATTCCCAACCCAAACTCCAGGAATCCTTAGACGAATTTTTGAAATGATCCCTGGTATTTTCACCTGGATATTCATACTTACACCGCTGATTGCAGTATTCATGGGCATTCCCCATATTTTAGTGGGATATATCACGGTTATAGTGGTTTACTGGTTATACCGGGCATTTCTTTTTGTTTACGGCCTCTGGCTTGGGATTAAAAGGACCCGACATGATGTCAAGGTAGACTGGATGGATAAAATCCAGAATAAATATAGGGAAGAATACGAAAAATTGAAATACGTATTAATTTACCCCATATACAACGAAGGACTGGAAACCATAGAACCTTCCGTAGCAGGATGGGCAGATTCAGACGTAGACACCCAAAAGATATCCTTCGTGGTGGCCATTGAAGAAAAACACGCCCAGCAGTGCATCGAATACTTCGAATACATCAAACAAAAATACGGGCACCATTTCAGGGAAATCATCTACTACGTTCATCCTGCAAATATCAAGGGAGAAGTCATGGGTGTGAAGGGAGGTAACATCAACTGGGCCACACGACACTTTGTCCAGAAAATCAAAGAACGGGGAGAAGACTCTAAGGATTATCTGCTGTTCACCTTCGACTGCGACCAGATCCCCCATAAGAAGTACATGTCTGCCATCACCTACAAATTCCTGAGCAGCAAAAACAGGTACCATAAATTCTACTCCAGTGCCGTGCACACCTTCAACAACAACCTCTGGCGTGTACCTGCCCTGGTACGCGTTTTTTCTACATCCCTAACCCTTGTAGTTCTACACAGCTGGACCGTCCTTAAGAAAAGCAAGGATACCTGGTCATCCTATACTGTCAGTCTCAAAACAGTTGAAGATGTTAACTACTGGTGCCCCGACATTGAAAACGATGACACCGCATTTTACTGGAATGCCAAGGTCCGTTTCGATGGTGATTTTTCTGGTGAAGAAGTTTACATTCCCACCTATAACGACGCCGTGGAAAATGAGAGCTACATTAAAACCCACCGCTCCCTCTACCAGCAGCAGCACCGTTGGGGCTGGGGTATAATCGTATTCCCCATAACTCTGGCCGGTCTCTATTACAATGGGAAAATACCATTGAAAAAACGTTTAAGGATATTATGGACTCTTTTTGATAATCAGCTCTTCTTCCTTACCGTGGTTTACCTCATCACCTTCGGGATTCCCCTCTTGAATTTCTTCAGTAAGATGTTTCTGGAAATTCCCGTATCGTACAATATACCCAGCTTATTAGGGTACATACTTCTCGGGGCCACTCTTTTAAATATACCCATCGTTATCCTCCGCCGCAACATAATTCCCGTACCGGAAGGTTGGCCCTGGTGGCGTCATGTCTGGGACTTCATAGAAACCGGGGCGATAATGGTTAACATGCTCACCTTCGGATTTTTACCCTACGTACAAGCGCAAACTGAGCTGTTACTGGGAATGAAGCCTAAGAGGAAGTTTAATGTGACTGAGAAAGTGGTTATTAAGGGTTCTTCGAGTGGGAATGTACGGTAAGTGTCTCTTGTCAGATTCTGTTAACTCAATGTGTTTCATATAAAAGAGCGTGACAATGTTACAATCAAAAATAACAAAATAAGTGCTTTAATTACTGTTCATCCTTATGTGATAATTCGACAAAATAAATTATCTGTTCTTTTTCAGAATAACTAAAATACAAACGGTGCGATCCTATATATTCCTCTTGTAAACCTTTACGTGTATGTTTCATATTTTTTGGTCTTTCAGGATCACAAATTATTTTTTTAACAGTTTTCTTTATTCTTAACTGAAAAGCTTTATCTTTAATTCTAACAAATGGTTTTGAAAAATCATCCTCAAAACTAATATCTGGGAAGAAATCAGTGAATTTAAAAGGAGAATCTACCATTTAGCTAACTCTTTAAGAAATTTATCGGCAGACATTCTTCGACCATGACCTCTTTTAAGTCGTTCTAATTTGGCCTCTAATCTTCTTGTCTTTGCAATTTCCTTTAATTCATTGACATCTTTAAATCGAGATAATCTATCTTGATCAGTTAAATCTTCAATAGAATTAGTAATAGCAATTTTTTCGTGTATTGGTTTTTCTGACTTTTTCTTTTTCATTATTCGTCTTTCCATTTTTACACCACGAAAGAATACTATGAATATTATGGTTCATATAAAAATATATTTATTATTCTTTCAGTTCTAGGATTCACAAAATATTTTATGATCACCATCAAAATGTAATTTAATAAAAAATGTAGGAATAAATGGTAGAATCAACCAAAATGTAGTTTAGAGGTTATATGGAACTTTAAAAGACATGTTAAAGTCAAGATATGGAATGGTTCAAACAAAAAACCTAAGCAATTAGACGGCTGGTTTGTTTATTATAACTTAAGACCCCATAGTGCTTTAGGTGGTAAAACACCAGTTCCAGCCACTGAAATACGATTAGGGCTAAATAATAGCTGGAAAAGTTTATCGATTGTCAATTAAATGGAAAAATAATGATTTTTAAGTTTTCCTGATTTTTCTCATTGTGTCTTTTGCTAAATTTACACCCAACTCATATGGATCATCAGTTTTTTCTTTTTTTTCCTTGTAATAGTTTGGTAAAAAGGTTTTTTCAACTTCTTCCATAGAACGAAAACCATTTGTCTTTTTAACCATTTGTTTCACCTCCAAAATAATTTTCAAAAAAATGATGATTTAATTCTGGGTTAAAATAATGTTTTCTTTTGATCCAAATAAATTTATCGCCTTTTGAAATAATTGCAACGTCAATTGGACCTCCAACGGTTTCTGTTTCCATTGTGACTTTTTTCTTTAAAGAAGTTAAATTAACAAGAGATTCTGCCATTAATGCTAAATCCTTTTTGGGAAGAATTGATACAACTTCAACAATAGGATGAGAATACTCTGATTTTTTAAGATCTTTTATTTTCTTTACGTGATCCTCAATAATCTCATTACTAATTTTTTTAAGATGGGCTTTTAATCTTCTTTTTTGAGAAATCGTATTATAACAATCAACCCTTTTTATAACCTCCTCCCCATATTCTTCAAACATTTCAATCAAGTATCCTCTTTCTGTTTCTTCATATTTAGGATCAACACCATCCATAAATCTCACAACCATATCTTGTTGAGCAAATGGATAAATTGCACCTCCATTATGAACAGTAACTTTATGATCAGCAAATTTTGTATATTTTAAAAAGTTATCAATTATCCCTTCTAATCGGAATGCTTGAAGCTTAGGGAAAATATCTTTTTTCCCAAAGCCCGCTATAACTATACCTGAATAATCCGATCTTCCTACGTCTTTACAGAATAAACTTATTGCAATTTCTCTTAATCTAAAATAATCGTTAGTATTTATGAGCTTTTCGAAAATATTTTGAATAATATTATCAATTGCATCGTGATAATTCTTAATAAATTTTTTTTCAAAATTTTTTGGGACATTTTCATTTTTCGGAGCGTTTTGAAAAAGTTTTTGATAAGATTTGATAATCTCTAACGAAATATGTTTTATTTCAGAATCATCAATTAATCCTTGTTTGTACATTTCTTCATTAATTTTTTTTAACATTTGTTTTCTATAAAGAAAGAAATGACTTATTATGGTTTGTAATAAATAATCTTCTTGAAAATCTTCATCAAAATATTGATTTTTCTCTAAGAAACTTAAAAAATCATTCGCATAATCCTCTAATTTATCATATTCATCTTCTTTTTTAATTTTTTCTCTGTAAATTTTGATTATTGTTTCCCAAGGTACCCCCATGAAATCAGCGTTTTGATATATCATTATGCCAACAGGATGATATTTAGAAAGACTAAAAAGTTTGTTTGCCGAAGGGATTGTCTTTTCATCACTACCACCACTCCACGTAACCGTACTATCGGCCGCTAAAGCCACAGCTTCTTTATTCATGATAACTATCTCGGCTGTCATAACCACACCATAACAATTATAAAATGTTAGTTTATTATTAAGGAAGTTATTAGTTACTATTAAAGGATAATAGTAAATTTTTTATATAAGTAATATAATTTATTTATTTTTTCTTAATATAACATTGTTATAGCTTATTATTTCGTTTTAAGAACTTTGTAATATTACCATACCATTAAGTTAACAATACTCTCTTAAAAAAGTATTACTCTTGAATAAAAAGATTAATTAATAAACAAATAAAATGTATAGACAAGATATAAAAGTGATATAAATGCTTCAAATCGCCGTAACCGGAAAACCAAACGTGGGTAAATCTTCATTTTTCAATTCAGCCACCTTATCAGAGGCTGAAGTGGCCAGCTATCCCTTCACCACCATCGATGCTAATAAAGCAGTGGGACATGTTATCAGTAAATGCCCTTGTAAAGAATTAAAGGTTACCTGTAATCCTCGAACCTCCCGATGCGAGGATGGTCAACGTCTGATACCGGTAGAGCTGGTTGACGTAGCTGGACTGGTCCCGGGAGCACATGAAGGTCGCGGATTGGGGAACAAGTTTTTGGATGATTTAAGACAGGCCAAAGCATTTATACACATCATAGATGCCTCAGGCTCCACTGATGAGGAGGGTAGGCCCTGTGAAGCAGGTTCCCATGACCCTCTGGATGATGTGGAGTTTTTAGAGTATGAGATCACCATGTGGCTTTATGGGATTTTGAAGAAGAACTGGAACAAGATGGTTCGAAAAGCCCTTTCTGAGAAACTGGACATTGCCAAGGTAATAGCTGAACAGCTTAGTGGTACCGGGATATCCCTGGAAGAAGTGGCAGAAGCTAAAAAAGTAATTAACAAGGATATCGATAAATGGGAAGACGATGATATCATCCAATTCCTTGACCACCTGCTCAGACTGGCTAAGCCCATGCTCATCGTGGCTAATAAAGCGGATTTACCAACCGCTGAGGAGAACGTTAAAAGACTGCAGGAAAAATATGAAAACGTCATACCCGCCTCGGCCGAGTCAGAACTGGCCCTTATCCGAGCGTCTGAAGCTGGTTTAATAAGTTATTTCCCTGGTGATCCTGATTTTGAGATTCTAAAGCCAGATGAATTAAGCGATGCACAGCTAAAGGCTCTTAATTATATAAAAGAGCACATGCTTAAAAAGTATGGGAGTACCGGTGTACAGCAGGCTTTGAATAAGGTTGTTTTTGACATCCTGGATATGATCACCGTCTACCCAGTGGAAGATGAGCATAAACTATGTGATCAGAAGGGTAACGTGCTCCCAGATGCATTCCTAATCCAAAGAGGTTCTAAACCGAGAGATTTAGCCTATCTGGTGCATACTGATATTGGTGAAGGATTCATGCATGCGCTGGATGCCCGTAGCTGCAGAAGGGTTAGCAGCGACTATGAACTGGAAGATTGTGATGTGATAAGTATTATCTGTCGGTGAATAATTTTAGTCCTTAAATTTGTTCTTACTTTTCAAAATATCCCTCGCCGCGATAATCCCCGTGGCAGAAGCTCCCACTATTCCCCGGGAAACTCCTGCCCCATCACCAGCAACGTAAAGTCCGCCTATACCGGTCTGCATTCCACTGTTCACTTCTACCCGCATGGCGTATAGTTTTATCTCCGGGGCGTATAGTAGGGTTGAATCAGATGCAATACCAGGTATTACTTTATCTAAAGCTTCTAATCCTTCTATTATATCCACTATCAGGCGGTGTGGGAGGGCCATAGCAATATCTCCTGGTGTTACACTGCTGAAGGTGGGTACCACGTTGCTTCGCTCCAGTCTTCTCCAAGTGGATCTTCTCCCCCTTTTAAGGTCGCCTAAGCGTTGCAGGAGAGGTTTTCCCCCACCCAGAGTATTTGCTATGGTAGCTATTGAAAATGCGTAATCTGAAGTGTTTTCTATGGGCTCGGTTAGTTCTACCCTTACTAAAAATGCAAAGTTGGTGTTTTCAGAAACTTTATCACGCAGTGAATGGCCGTTAACCCCTGTAAAATCATCATAGACTTCTTCAACTACAAATCCATGGTTACATACACAAAATGTTCTGACGAAGTCGTCGTAGGTTTTGGTCATGACATGGAATTTAGGATCCCAGTTTATACGGGTTATTTCATCCATTACAATCTGCGGTATTTCCACTCGAACCCCGACATCAACTGGATTATGTTTAAAGGGTATTTTAAGCTTGTTCATCTGATCAGAGAGCCAGTAAGCTCCCACTCTCCCAGGGGCTGCGATGATGTATTTACACTTTATTTTAAACTCGCCTTCCATAGCATTCCTAACTATGGCTGCCTCTACATCTTCATCTGCGATTATATCTATGATTTCAGTTTCCAGTAAAAATTTTACCCCTTTATTTTCCAGTTCTTTTTTAATGGATTCTATAATGGCCGGGGTTTTATCTGAACCCATATGCCTCTGAACGATTGGGATGAATTTAATTCCAGAAGCTGCTGATTTTCTGAGTATATCGGCTATTTGCTCTTCATTAGGGGAGTAAAGTTCATCAGGAGCCCCGTGCCTGAGAAAGAACTGGTCTATTTCATTGATGATGTCCCAGGCTTCTTCCTGGCTTACAAATTCTTCCAGGTCACCGCCGATATCTGGCCTAAGGTTTAGTTTACCATCGGAAAGACCGCCTGCACCTCCAACACCACCAGTTATATTGCAGGGTTTGCATTCTCGACATGACCCATTTTCAAGGGCCAGACAAAGCCTTTCATCCATTTCCCTACCTTTATCTACTACCACCACATCAAAATGTCCTGCCAGTTCACTGGCTGCAAAAAGTCCTGCCGGCCCAGCACCTACTATTAAAACATCACATTCCATAAAAAATCACGATTTAACCATTCTAATACTATTCATCAATAATTATTTGTTTTATAAGCTCTATAAAGATTGGTACTACTAACAGACAGAGAGGTATATTTCAAGTGTAAAATGAGGATCTATAAACTCCCTTCATCTGAAGTTTATAGCGAATTAGAGACTTCAAAGAGGGGTTTAAGTACCGAAGATGCTGGAAAACGCCTGGAAAAATATGGTGCTAATCAGATTGAGGAAATTAAAAAAACCCCCATTATTTACGAGTTTTTAGCTAACTTATACCAACTTCTAGCCTTACTTCTTTGGGCGGCTAGTATACTTGCTTTTATATCAGGTACGCCCCAGCTGGGATTGGCCATTATAGCGGTGATAATTATCAACGCTATATTCAGTTTCTGGCAGGAATACCAGGCAGAAAAAGCCATTGAAGCCCTTAAAAGGATTTTACCCACTACTACTAAGGTGATAAGGGATGGAAAAGAAAGTGAAATACTTTCCTCCCAACTGGTTCCTGGAGACATCATGATACTGGAAGAAGGGGATAACATCTCTGCCGACGCCCGTCTGGTGGAAGCCTTCCAGATGAAGGTGGATTCTTCAACCCTCACTGGAGAATCAAAACCCGTATGGAAAGTGGCGGAAGTTGAAGAGGGGGATGAAAATCCCGTTGAAGTACATAACCTTGTTTTCGCCGGGACCAGTGTTGCTTCCGGTTCTGGGAGGGCTGTAGTATTTGCAACCGGTGTACATACAGAATTTAACAAAATCGCCGCACTTACCCAGGAGGTTAAGGACGAACTCAGCCCTCTACAAAAAGAATTACGCCGGGTAACCCAGATTATAGCTATTCTGGCCGTTTTAATGGGATTAATCCTCTTTACAGTGAATATCTACCTGGTTAGTTTACCTCTTTCCGTGGCTTTTCTTTTCGCCATCGGCCTGACCGTGGCCAATATACCTGAAGGTCTGCTTCCTACCGTTACCCTGTCTTTGGCGGCTTCGGTGCAGAAAATGGCACGAAAAAACGCCCTTATAAAACGTCTTTCCAGTGTGGAAACCCTGGGATCAACCAACATCATTTGTACCGATAAAACAGGAACCCTAACCAGGAATGAGATGACCGTACGTAAAATATGGATACCCTATGAAATTCTAGACGTAACCGGTACGGGATACGAACCACAGGGTGAATTTCTGCATCAGGGAAAAGAGGTCTCCCAGGAACAAATCAGAGAATTAAGGCTTTTGATGCGTTCAGCCACCTTTGCCAATGACGCCAAACTGGTAGAACCTTCTAAATCTGGTGAGAAATGGAAAATTCTGGGTGATCCCACAGAAGCGGCTCTCCTGGTGGCTGCCCGTAAAAATGGATTTGACTGGAAGGAGAGGATAGAAGAACAGCCCCAAATCTTTGAGCTTCCATTTGATTCTAAAAGAAAATCCATGAGTTCCATCCACCAAAAAGGCCCGGTTAAAATGGCTTACATTAAAGGAGCCCCTAAAAAGATGATAGCCCTTTCCAGCCAGATATCGGTTAATGGAGAGGCTAGAACTTTTTCCGAAGAAGAAAAAGAACAAATAATTAAAGTGCATGATGAACTGGCCGCTTCTGGACTGAGAATTCTTGGTATGGCCTACCGGGAATTATCCTCTGATTTTGAGGATTATCAGCCTCAGAGTGTGGAGAGGGATATGGTTTTTGTGGGTATGATGGCTATGCAGGATCCTCCCCGCCCGGAGGTTAAACCTGCAGTCGAAGATTGTCACCGGGCTGGGATCAGGATCTTGATGATCACCGGTGATTATGGTTTGACTGCCCAGTCCATAGCAGAAGAAGTAGGGATTATAAGTGGTGAACCTTGTCAGATTATCAAGGGTAAAGAATTGGATAAACTATCCGATGAGCAGGTTAAAGAGATTTTAAGGGGTGATTGTAATGTGATATTTGCCAGGGCGGTGCCGGAGCATAAAATGCGGATTGCATCCCTACTGGAAAGTGAAGATGAAATAGTGGCCATGACCGGTGATGGTGTTAACGATGCCCCCGCCCTTAAAAAGGCAGATATAGGGGTGGCCATGGGAATTACCGGTACGGATGTGGCTAAAGAAGCTTCTGATATGATCTTAACCGATGATAATTTTGCCACTATAGTAGGTGCCATCAAGGAAGGTCGCACCATCTATGAGAATATTAGGAAGTTCATCACCTATATTTTCAGCCATGAAACCGCGGAAATCATCCCCTTTGTTTTAATGGTCGTCCTCGGTATTCCGCTGCCCATCACGGTTATGCAGATACTGGCCATTGATCTGGGAACAGACACGCTCCCGGCACTGGCTCTAGGGGTAGGTCCCTCTGAATCCGATGTTATGGATCGTCCTCCCCGCTCCCGGAAAGAGGGACTGCTTAACCGTTTCGTTATCATCAGGGGATACGTATTTTTGGGGCTTATTGAAGCCGTTCTGGTTATGTCCGGGTATTTCTGGGTTCTTTTCAGTGCTGGCTGGTCTTTTGGAATTGACCTATCCTTCAGCGACCCTCTTTATCTAAAGGCTACCACCATGGTCTTTGCCGGTATCGTTGTGGCTCAGATTGGGAATCTGTTAGGATGTCAGACCACCAGAACCTCTGCTTTCAAGGTGGGATTGTTTAAAAATAAATGGATCATCCGAGGAATAATTTTTGAAGTTATCGTACTGTTATCCATCATCTATATTCCATTGTTGCAGAATATTTTCAGCACCACGGCCCTGGGATTAAATGAATGGCTTTATCTACTCCCATTTATCCCCATAATATTCTTTGCAGAGGAATTGAGGAAATATATCAGCAATTAAATCTCAACATCAACCAGTTTTAGTGGTTTTATTTCTAAATATGACCCGTTTAAAATATCTTTTAAAATAATTTCAAAGGAATAGGCAATTATGTCAACCCCTGTTTCCCGGGCAATCTTAAGGGCCTTTGAAAACTCGGGATCCATCTCCCAGTTAGGACTGAATTCTACTGCATCATCCCTCATTATAAGGAAAAGAACTGCTGAATTGTAACCTTCCTGTCTAGCCTTGATAAGCTCTTCCACGTGCCTTTTACCCCTGAGGGTGGGTGCGTCTGGGAATTTAGCCAATCCTTCCTCTACCAGGGTGCAGCCCTTGACTTCAAGTAGTAACTTTTCACTCGTCTCTTCATTTGTAAGTGAAAAATCAAGCCTGCTGTTTCCATAGGTGTACTCCCTTTTTTCTATAGAATACCCCTTAAATTCATCTATTATTCCAGATTCTATCAGTTCTTCTGCTATGTCACTGTGGAATCCGGAATTTATCAAAACCCATCTGTCTTCATGTAAAACAGCCAGGACATCGTATTTCGTCTTCCGGTTTGCAGCATTCTGGGCTGGTCTTAGGAGAAGCATAACATTAGGCCGTAAAAGTTCAGTAAGTCTCCCAGGATCTCTTAAATGGGCTAGTTCGGTTTTTTTATCCATATTGAACTTTACAGTGAACCTGTTTGGCCTTTCCCTAAAGAACCCAGTTAGTAAATCTGTGATAATCATCATTTTCTCCAAACTTTTTTCTTATAAATTTATATAAGCAAATCTTTATAATTTCAATCCCTAGTTTACTAATGAAATAAGGTAATTATTTGGAAAATGAGGTAGATCATGCATCCGAGACCAAGCCCTATTGCAGCTGCACTTTACACTTTACGCGATTTAAACGCCGATGTAATCGTATTACACGGACCGCATGGGTGTTGCTTCCGTACAGGCCGTCTCCTGGAAAATGACGGTGTGCGGGTGGTGACCACTGCCATGTCTGAAAACGACTTCATATTCGGAGCCTCTGAGAAACTGGAGGAAACCCTCCAGAAAGTGGATTCCATGTTCTCACCCAAGTTAGTTGGGATAGTTGGAACCTGTGCCAGTATGATCATCGGAGAAGACCTGAAAGAAGCCGTGGAAAATGTAAATACAAAAGCCCAGGTACTGGCTATTGAATCCCACGGCGGGTTAAGTGAGGGAGACAACACTGAAGGAGCTATAGCTGTTCTGGATGCTGCAGCAGAGGAAGGAATCATATCCGCTGAAGAAAGAGACAGACAGACGAAGATGCTTAAAAAAGCCACAGAAATTGAAAAAACCAGAGGTATGGCCCAGGGAGAGTATATCCAGCCTTCCTATGGAGACCTCAAGGAAAAAGTGGGTAAAATTCTCCTTTCCAGTCTAGAAAGGGGGGATAAAGTTGCCCTGGTTTTAAATGCTAAAAAAGAAACTTCTTACCTATTCGCCGACCTATTAAAATTGCCATTTAAAAAATTTAATGAAAATAACCACCCCACGATAATCGCCAACCTCGATGAGGATGTGGGCCTCCCCCGCATAAGACAGCATGCACGAAACATCAGGGAAGAACTGGAAAAAGAAGGTACCTTCGTAGACTATATCACAGGCGGGTTAGATGAATATCCTCAAACTGGAGAAAAAGCGGCTGAGTTATTAAAGGATGGATCCTTTGACTTAGTAGTAGTTGCCGGAGTACCACATGCTCTCCCCATTGAAACCGTTCCTGGGGTTAGTATAGCAGTTACTGACGGCCCACGTCTGGTGGAACCCCTGAAAAAATTGGGATACGATTACGTAGTTACCGAGTTAGACGCCCATGCCAAAACCCTGGGCACATCAGAAGTTGTCCCCTCCGATTTTGGACTGGTTTTAAGAGAATTGATGAACCAAGAAATACTAATTTAATAAACGTTTATATTAATCAAAAATCAAGAATTAAATTATAAGGTGATATTATGACCAAAACAGTGGGTTTAATTCTTTGCGGAGGATTTGGAAAGAGATTAAGACCTCTTACAGAGAAAATTCCCAAACCCTTAGTTGAAATTAAAGATAACTACACCATACTGGACAAGCAGCTTTTCGATTTTAAAAGCGCCGGTGTTGACAAGGCAATCCTTTTAACCGGATTTCTGGGTGAAAAAATCGAAGAAAGGTACGGAGATAACTATATGGGAGTGGATGTTGAATACATCCAGGAAGACAAACCCCTCGGTACTTTAAACGCCATCAGACTTGGAATGGAAAGTTTAAAAAATAATGAACAATCCGTTATCAGGAACGGGGATGTAGTGGCTGATTTAAACATAAAGAAGATGATCGAACAGGGTGAAAAATTAGATTATCCCTTATCCATATTCATAACCAAAATGGTCTCACCCTACGGAATAGTGGAAGTAAGCGGAGACAGATTAGTTTCATTTAAAGAAAAACCCGTTCTGGACTACTACATAAATGGAGGAGTGTATTTTTCCCAGGGCGAAATAGACTTCGGAGAATTTGAAGTGGGAGATATCGAAAAAACCGTCTTTCCCATGCTTGCTAAGGAAAACAAGCTCGGTTACTACAAGGAAGACGGGTTGTTCTGGATGGCCATCGACACCACCAAGGAACTGGAAGAAATCCGAAAAGAATACAAAAACCGGGAAGACAAACCCTGGGGATACGAAAAAATACTGATCCACACAGACAAATACCTCACCAAGGAACTGTTCCTGAAGGAAGGCTTCCAAACCTCCTTCCACTACCACACTAAAAAGGATGAAACCATGTACATCGTCAGTGGTGCCGGTTACATAGAATTCGAGGACCGGAAGGATTATTTCGGTAAAAACGACACCATACGCATTAAACCCCATGAAAAACACTCCATCGTAGCCATGGAAAACACCGTACTCCATGAAGTCTCCACCCCCCACCTGGACGACACCGAAAGGGTTAAAGATTTCTATGAAACCAGATAGACAGCCCCTATTTACCACCAAAACATCTATTTACATTTTTTATTTTAAAAACAAAAATTTACAAAGAAAATTTAATTATGATAACCATTATAGATTATGGATCCGGAAATCTGAAGAGCATCAAGAACGGCTTCACCAAAATTGGAGTGGAAACCAGGGTAACCAACGATCTAAATGACCTGCAGAAAGCCGAAGCACTGGTTCTACCCGGAGTGGGTGCCTTTGGACACACCATGAACAACCTGCGGAAGTATGGAAACACCATCCACGAACATGTAGACAGTGGAAAGCCATTTTTAGGAATTTGTATGGGTTTACAGGTTTTATTCAGCCGGAGCCAGGAAAGCGAAGGCGTTGAAGGATTGAACATATTCGAAGGAGGAGTAAAAAAATTCCCAGACTCCTTAATTAATGAAGGGTTTAAAATACCCCATATGGGATGGAACAACTTACAGATTAAACGTTCCTGTCCGATTTTAGAGGATATCAAAGACGATTACATGTACTTCGTGCACTCCTACTATGTGTCGCCTTCTGACGAAAACATAATCGCTGCTACCGTTGATTACGGTGTGGAAGTCCCCGCTGTAATCTGTAAAGACCAGATATTCGCCACCCAGTTCCACCCGGAAAAAAGCGGGCAGACTGGGCTTAAGATTTTGGAAAATTTTGTAGAACTGATAGAATAATAAAAATTTATATATAAGTATTATCAAATAGGAACTTGCCCAGAAAACATATCTCAAAGAGGGGTTAACCGTGGATATTGAAGGATTCGTAAGGAAATCAATCAAAAAAGAAGACGAAAGCACCATTGAAAATAGTTTACAAGAGAAGATACTGGAATACAAAGACATCAACCCCCAAAAAGCGGGTGAAATGGCCCGGGCAGTCATAGAGGAAGTTAAGTACACACTAAAAATCGAGGAACATGAAGACCCTGCTTTAAAAAGCCTGATCAACTACCCCCCGGCCCATGTGAAAATGGGAGAAATTGGAGTGGGCTCCCGGGGTGAAGGGGACTTCTTCGTCCACCAGAAAATCGCAGATATAGTGGCCAGCACCAACAGCAGCGCACTCATCACCCCATCAGCCCAGGACGACGGTGGAGTGGTAAAAACCAACATGGGATCTGAAGAGCTTTACATAACCACAGCAGTAGACGGTATACACTCCCGACTAAGTGAATACCCTTTTCTGGGTGGTTTTCATGTTGCCAGGGCTTCCCTGCGTGATGTGTGCGTTATGGGCGCCCACCCCGTTGCCATTATAAGCGACCTCCACCTGGCCGATGATGGTGACGTGGGTAAACTCTTCGACTTCACCGCAGGAGTATGCGCAGTATCAGAACTATTAAACGTCCCCTTAGTGGCTGGAAGTACCCTGAGAGTAGGTGGAGACATGGTCCTGGGCGACAGATTAGTCAGCGCCGTGGGCGCCGTGGGCGTATCACCCTATCCACCAACAGCACGCAAAAGAGCCGAAGAAGGAGACGTCATACTACTCACTGAGGGTTCAGGAGGCGGTACCATCACCACCACAGCCCTCTATCATGGTCTTTTCGATGTGGTATGGGAGACCATGGACATAAACTTCATAAAGGCCTCAGAAGCTATTTTCAATTCAGGGTTAATCCAAGATGTACATGCCATGACCGATGTAACCAACGGCGGGTTAAGAGGTGATGCCCATGAGATATCACGTACCACCGGCTTGGGACTTAAATTCTATGAGGAAAAAATCCGGGAACTTATAAACCCCACCGTTCTGGAGATGCTGGAAAATCTGAACATCGATCCGTTGGGTGTATCCGTGGATTCCCTGATGATAATAACCCCGGAAGATAAGGCGGACCAGGTTAAAAAGGCCATATCTGATGTGGGTGTGCGTATAGCCCAGATTGGTGAAGTGGATGATAAGGGTAAATCCCGTCTGGTAAAGAATGGGGAAGAAACCGAGCTGGTACCCCTCTTTAGAGAGGCGGCCTATACCAAGATTAAAAAAATCGTGGGAGATACCCAACCGGAGGATTTCCAGTCCATGAAGGATAAAACCGCACATGCTGCCCAGGAAGCTATTAGTAAGAAAGACGATATCGTTAAAATGATAAGGGAGAGGTAATGGTCTTTATAGAGATCATATTACACTATGGATGATAATGGATTTATTTTTACTTTAGATGCGGTTTTAGCCCTTATTCCTGTTTTTATAATACTTATTGCGGTTAGTGGTGTAGATCAGGGGAGTTTAATCCTGCCTTCCCAGCAGATACGCCTCTCTCATCAGGCACAGGATGCTTTAGATGCTATGGGCCAGTATCACACCTCTGAAGGTACCTTAATTGAAGAGATGGTAACGGTCCTTAAGGCGAATGGTAACAATGCCACCGGTGTTGCTGGTGCTGGTGAGCTGGCCGGTTCATATCTGGATAATAATCTCCAGGGAATGAATTATAAGCTGGTGGAATTAAACCATCTGGATGGTGAGACCATAATTTCAAAGGGAAATATAGAAAATGCTCAGAACGTGGCTGTTGGCACTAAAAATCACGGAGACTACTGTTTTAAGTTGTATGTGTGGGATTTAAGTTAAACGTATTAATCAGAGCCAAACCGAAAGTCATTATTAAAATAAAACGGGATAGTATGATCAGTGTTGCTTTATGAAGAAAATTATTACTTGCTTTTCGGTGTTTTAGGTGTGATGGTTGTTGCAGCCGCTATATTTGGATGGACTAACAGTAATAAAAGTTTCAGTTTTTCCGATGGTTTAGCATCTGATGGATCAGTGAGTTTCAATTATCCCGAAAATATGGAAAACACGGAAAACAACACCAATTACGAGTCGATCATGATAGGCACTGAAAATTGGCAAGAAGTGGGTAAACTTGGAAATGATAACATCGATATCCTAGTTCAAAAAAGTCTAAGTGTGAATCCACGTAATGTCAGAGATGATAGTAATGCGGCTGTTAGAGAACGTGGGGATCAGATCGTTTCATCAACAGAGGAAACCAACTCTAACGGAGTCGAGGTCTTTAAAAGTATAACAGCGATTAAAGAGCCTAACACGAGTGGTTTATTGAAATATTATGACATGGCCTTCACAGACAAAGGTACAACTTATGTCATTTCTGTTTATGGGCCTGATTCAGAAGATGCAGAGCTCAGTGCAACGGTTAATATGATATTTAACTCTATTAAAACGGGTTAATAATATCTTTATTTTTTTGAAGTACTTTTTTAAAAAAAATTTGATACTAAAAAATTAAATAGTAAGCCATTTTTACTTAGAAGTCTAAATAAAACCGTCGTTAAAAAAATCTTTTCTTGGTATCACAGGAGTTCGTACATGTCCGACTGGAATAATTACAAAGCTAAGTATAAAACGGCAAATATTGTTTCCACCCTCAGCAATGCTCCTTTGATTGCTTTATTCATGTTTCTCGGTTTAAGCTATTATTTTCTAAAAGGTGTTGATTTTATCACAATCACACTGGTTACCATGTGTTTTGCCGTGGTAATACCAAGTATCATAGCCTATGCCTGGATTAAGAACAAGAATCTGGAATTAGATATGCCGAATAAGGAAGATAGGTTATATCCCCTGTTTTGGATTCTGCTATCCTACTTACTGGGAGTAATAGTTCTGTTTATTATTTCTGCCCCACTTGTAATCACCGTTCTCATGTTCTGTTACTTCTCCAATACCATGGTGGTCCTGCTTATCAGCATGTTTTGGAAGATCAGCATACACTCTGTGGGTATTGCCGGTCCAGTAGCGTTTCTTATATACGTATTCGGCTATCCTGGCCTTATTTCCTTACTCCTCATACCGTTGGTGATGTGGAGCAGATTATTCCTGAAAAGACATACCCGCAACCAGGTTGTAGCTGGAGCTTCCCTGGGATTTGCCCTAACAACGGTTCAGATATACTTTTTGATAGGTTTTTAACTCAAATCCAATCATAAGTACTAAGAAATGATTTACAAGTATTTTATTCCATTAAACCACATCCATTTAAACCTCAATTTTGGGTAGTAAATGAATAGCCTCTACCGGGCAAAAACTTCGGCATACTCCACAACCATGGCACCTCTTGTTTACTGTGGCTTTTCCTTGCTGAAGGTCTACAGCGTTGAACTGGCAGTTATCCTGACAAATTCGGCAACCATCACAAACTTCTACATCCACATAAGCAACTTCATGGCCTTTTTTAATTATATTCTTAGAATTGTATCTTTCCTTCAGATGAAATAAGAGACAATCCGATCTGTTACAATTGCAAAGAGCCCCAATATAGGGGGTCTTAAACGTCCAAACAGTGTGCACCTGTCCAGCTTCATCAAGATCTTTAAGAAGTTCTGCAACGTCTTCGGCCCCCATATCCTGTACAGGAGAGAATTCTGGGATGTTATCAACGATTTCAGCAGTAGTTCCAAACAAGATACATTTCTTCTCATTTTCACCAAGAAGATACTTCTTGCAGGGGCAATCTATTACACTAACCCTTCCGGGTATGGTACAGATGCTTACAGCATCTTCCAGTGAAATAACCTGCCCAGAATGTTTATAATTAAAGTAGGAATCGAATTTCTTCATGGCATAATCCCTAACAAATGGTAATCGCCCGGCTATATCCATTTTACGTACGTTTCTATTGTAATTTCTGCTGTAATTTCTAAAGAAATCATGTATAAAGGATTCTCTTTCTTCTGATCTGGTAAGTTCCCGGGCATAGTTTTGAGCGGCCAGATACCATTTTTTACCAGCACCATGCTGGATGCAGTATTCACACATACATATCCCACTTAGATAATAGGGTGGTTTTTAATATAAAATTAAGGATTTATATTAACAATCCCCTCTTGGAATTTAATTCAAATTTTTTTTAGAAAAATAAATGAGACATCAGTTACAGATAAATAAACAGTGTTAAATAGATGAATTAGAAAAAAAGAACGTCATCAAATAAATGAAGCAAAAAACCAATGTTGATTCTGCCATGGAAATAATGCTGGACTTCGCATCTATCACTGGACTTGATCCGCCTTCACATAATCCTAAACGTTACCTATGGACTGACGCCTTCGCAGTATGCAACTACCTGGAACTGTACAGACAGACAAACGATGAAAATTTCTTGAAATTAGCATTGAAACTGATAAACCAGGTACATCATACACTGGGGCGTTATCATGATGATGATCCCCGGGAAGGCTGGATCAGTGGTTTAAATGATGAGTATGGTGAGATACACCCTACTAAGGGCGGTCTCCGTATTGGTAAAGATTTAAACGAACGCCTGCCTGGTGAGCCCTTCGATGAACGTCTGGAATGGGACCGTGACGGGCAGTACTATCATTACCTGACCAAGTGGATGCATGCACTAAGCAGGGTGAGTGAGGTTACCGGAGATCCAGTATACTCCCGATGGGCAGTGGAACTTGCTCAGGCAGCCCATGCAGGGTTCACATATTCTACACCGGGAGGGAAGAGGATGTACTGGAAGATGAGCATCGACCTCCAACGTCCCCAGGTACCTTCCATGGGCCAACATGACCCCCTTGATGGATATATTACTTATAATGAGTTACAAGTTGCTGCCAAGGGTTTTGAGTTGTCATTACCTGACTTAACACCGGAAATCGATGATATGGCCAAAATCTGTAGAGGTATCAGTTTGATTACAGATGACCCCCTGGGAATAGGTGGTCTCTTATCTGACGCGTTACGAGTCGGACAATTAATGGTTAAGTCCAATGATTCATTTAATTTGGAAATTCTCCTGCAGGACCTATTGACCTCTGCCCTGCTCGGTTTAAAATCCTACGCCCAAAATAATCCTCAGGATTTCCCCGCCGTATACCGCCTTGCTTTCCGGGAGATGGGTGTTTCCATTGGGATAAAGGGGATGGAATATTTAAAATCACTGATTGAATCCAACGAAGACAGTTTTAAGGAACATGATTTCCTATATCAACGTGTTGAAGCCCTGAATGAGTACATTCCCCTAGCGGATTCCCTGGAAAAATTCTGGCTCAAGGATGAAAACAGAAAATCGAATACCTGGCTGGAGCACCGGGAGATTAACATGGTAATGCTGGCGACCAGTATGGCACCTTATGGGTTTTTGGAGATTTAACGAACCAACTAAATTCATTTTTAAAGACTTAATTATTTTATGTAAGTAACTCAAATTATCTAGTATCATATTACAGGTGTTATTTTGTCAGTTAAAAATTTAAAAGAGCAGAAAAAGGAACAAAGACGGAAATACATCTTAGAAGTGGCTGAAAAATTGTTCTTTATACATGGATATGATGATATTTCCATGAACGATATTTCCCATGAAATAGGATTAAATAAAGCAGTTATTTATCGTTATTTTAAAAATAAAGAGTCTTTATATTTTGCTGTAGTTTTACGAGGAGTCGATATCTTCAGTGATATGCTAAAATCCAAAGTTCATCAGGGGAAAACAGGAATTGAAAAACTTGAACAGGCAGGAAGGGCTTATTTTGAATTTTATGACAAATATCCCGATTATCACGGCGCTTACCTTTACTCCAGATCAAAAAGATTCGAGTTTAAAGAAAACGAATATGTTCCTCAAATCGATTCACTGGTTAAGGACATCACGAAAACCATCTGTGATGCTATACAGGAAGGAATCCAGGATGGTACCATGCGTAAAAGTCTGAACCCAACGCAGGTGGCTGTTTTTATTGCCTTGACCGCTGAAAGAATTGTAGATTTAAGTCCTGAAACTTTAAATATTTTAAAGAAGCAGGGGATAAGTCATGAAGATTTTATTGAAAAATCAATGGATTTATGGAAGCATATGGTTATGAATTCCGTCAAATAGGGACGGATATTAAATTTAATGCACTACTTCCTATTTTCAATTTTCTCAATGAGTTTTAAATCGAACTGTTTTTATTTAACGTCTCAACTTTAAACTTCGTTTATAGAAAAGTTTATATAATATAAAAACCAGTGGTTACATATCGAAATTGGATAATAACAGGCCAAAGGATACCCAATTTAACGAGGAGGAATTAATATGCTGGTTAAAGAATTCTGCATGTACTGTGGAGAGTGTGCAGGAGTATGCCCACGTAATCTAATAGAAATAGGGGAGAATAGGTTGAAATTTAATAAAAAAGACTGTAAAAAGTGTAAGATTTGCATCAATGCCTGTCCTGTTGGGGCCCTGGAAAATGAGGCGGAAACATGATAAAAACAATAGAAACCGACGTTCTTGTGGTGGGAGCCGGTCCGGCTGGTTCGTCAGCGGCCAAACACGCCGCCCGTGGTGGTGCTGAAGTATTTCTTATGGATAAAAAATCGGAAATAGGAACTCCTAAAAGATGTGCTGAGGGTGTCTCCAAGAAAGGCTTGAAAAAATTGGGTATCAAACCCAGCAGCCGTTGGATAGCTGCGGAAATGGATAAGATCCGTCTAGTGTCACCCAGCAACATCGATGTCTGGCTCAACCAGGACAACGTGGACCTTCCCGAAACAGGCTACAACCTGGAGAGAAAAGTATTCGACAAACACATGGCCATGGACGCCGCCCGGGCTGGCAGTCAGATCATGATCAAAACTCTGGCCCGTGGACTTATCATAAAAGAAGATCATGTGCTGGTTAAGGCCATACACATGGAAGAACAGGTCAACATAAAAACAAAAATTGTTATTGGAGCAGATGGCCCAGAATCACGGGTTGGAAGATGGGCAGGTCTTAAAACAGGCATTAAGGCTAAAAATATGGAATCTGGAGTCCAGTTTGAAATGGTGGGAGTTGAATTAGAAGATGCACAGGCAACTGAATTCTATTTTGGCCGTGTAGCTCCTGGAGGATACGCCTGGGTATTTCCTAAGGGTGAAGACATGGCCAATGTAGGGTTGGGTGTGATCAACACCATGACAACACGTGATGCCTATGAACATCTACTGGACTTCGTTAAAAATTGTGAAACCACCAAAAATGCCGTTCCTGTGGAATTCAACGCAGGAGGTATTCCAGTTGGCGGTCCTTTGGAAAAACTGACCACAAATAACGTAATGGTAATAGGAGATGCTGCGGGTCAGGTAAACCCCTTTACTGGTGGAGGGATCATCACCGGTATGCAGGCTGGTCTCATCGCCGGAGAGGTGGCTGCAAATGCTGTTAAAGATGGAAACTGGTCTCAAGATGTCCTTAAAGAATACGAAAGACGTTGGCAGGAAGAAAACGGAGCAGAGTTCCGAAAGTATTTGAAGGCCAAAGAATACCTTCTGAGCCTATCTGATGAGGAACTGGATTCTCTAGCCCGGGCTTTCCAGGGAAATGATTTTGAACGCATCAGCCCCACCGCTCTCCTGAAGAAGCTGGTGAAGGTTTCTCCCAAAGCTATGCTGAAACTGGGTAGAATCTTTTAAGATTAATAAATCTAACGTTATTAATCATTCGGGAGGATAAAGATTGCCTGAACATCTTAATTCAACTTCATCAATTGAAAGTATTGCCAAGGCTGTTTCTGCAGTAACCCATACTCCCCTGGTTGCGGTACCGGTATTTTTAATTATCAGCTACTATTTATTACCTATCAACGAGTTTCTCATTACGGGAATTGTGAGCGTATTCTTCGGTGGCTTCTTACCTTTTATACTCTGTTATGTGTGGGCTAGGAAGAAAAATCTGGAAATAGACATCCCTACCAGAGAAGATCGGATTTATCCCTTATTGATGGTAATTCCATCCTATCTCATTGGTATGATTCTGCTTTATTTTATAGGAAGTTCTGCAGTAATTACCGTTTTGATGTTCTGCTATTTTTCAATTACCATTGTAGTACTCTTAATCAGCCTTCATTGGAAGATCAGTCTGCATTCTATGGGTATTGCAGGTCCTTCTGTCTTCCTGATATACGTTTTCGGCATTCTCGGGTTGATATTCAGTTTAACAATTCCTTTGGTTATGTGGAGTCGGGTGTATCTGCGAAAACACACCGTTCCTCAGGTTATAATGGGAGCCTTGCTGGGTATCTTATTGACCGTGATTCAGATAAAAATCTTATTAAAATGAATAATGAGAAATATGAGTTCTTTTTTTGGATTTAAAAATTTTATCCTTGAATAGGAGTTTATCACGATGGTGGAAGCAAAATTTTAAGCAAAAATTAAACATATAAATAACTAGGTGAAATTTATGAATCTGAAAGAAAATCTTCTGAAAGTGCTTTCAGGAGAAAATGTGGACGTCACACCGGTTATCAGCGTTACCCAGATAGGTACCGTGGAAGCCATGGAAAAAACCAATGCCTACTGGCCAGAGGCACATACTGATCCCGAAAAAATGGCTACCTTAGGAAGCTCTCTCTATGAACTTGCAGGATTGGAATGTGCCAGAATTCCATTTTGTCTTACGGTGGAAGCTGAAGCTATGGGCTGTAAAGTTGATCTCGGTACCCAGGAGAAAACTCCCCTGGTAATGGAAAGTCCCTTCGAAAGTGCTGGTGATATTGAGATCCCCTCGGATTTCCTGGAGAAAGGACGGATTCCAGCGGTTCTTGAAGCAGTTAAAATTTTGAAGGAAAAATATGGGGACAATTTACCAGTTATAGTTGGAATTACCGGTCCATTCACCCTCACCGGGCATTTACTGGGTGTGGAGAAACTGGTGAGGTACATGAGACTTCGACCAGGAGACGTTGAACTGGCTGTGGATAAAGCCCTCGAAGTTTCCATAGAATACGCCAATGCCCTTTCAGAAGTCGGTCCAGACATCATCTGCGTCGCAGACCCCACCTCTGCCACAGAGCTTATAAATCCACTTCAATTTAAAACCCTGGTTAAACCCCGATTAGAGGACTTATCAGCAGAGATAGACACCAAAAGTGTTCTTCACATCTGCGGTTCAGCAGGGCCTATCCTGAAAGATATGGCCAGCGCGGGCTACGATGGATTAAGTTTAGAAGAAAAAGTGGATATCAAGATGGCAAAGGAGGAATTAAACGGGGGAGGAAAGATCATGAGGGTCGGCGGAAGAACCATGAGCATGGGAGGAGCCGGAAAAGCCCCTAAACTCATCGGGAATATCTCTTCATCCCAAACACTCTTCAGAAGTTCGCCCGATGAGGTTAAAGAAAAAGTAAATAGTGCTCTGGAAGCAGGTGTGGACATATTAGCCCCGAGCTGTGGTTTAGCCCCTAGATCTCCCCTTGAAAATATTAAAGCCATGATCCAGGGAAGAAACGAATATTACGGTATTTGAACTATATCCATCATTTAAATACTAGACTAAACTTTTACACCCTAGACCATCTTTCACCAATTAAAAACATCTTCCATATCACTTTTTAAGGGAGAATCCCACAATTATCGTTGCTATATGTGGATCCTGAGGGTATCCGTATTTCTCCTTGAGGTAAGAGTCTCCCCTGGTTGAAGGACTGCAGGAAGTCACCTCTGAAATCTCATAGAACTCTTCTAATTCGGGAAATGGTACTGGAGGTAGAAGAAAGAATTCTTTTTCATTTAAGGTTCTCTCTAATATCTTATCAGGTTTAAATAGCACGAAATCATCACTTAGAAAGTACACATCGCCACGATCGTGGTAAATTTCTTTTTCCCGGGGTGAAAGCAACTCCTGCCCCAAAATTCTGCCTTTATCTGTCACCAAAAGCACAGTGGGCGTTGGTGCAGTGCGGAAATTTTCATCTTTAATTAGTATCAAACAAAATTCCCTATTAAGACATTCTTGTAACCCTTTATTAATAACCGGTATTACATCTCCATTTCTACTGGACTCCATTTCCATTAAGGATTTTCTATCCTCATGGGAAAGCCTCTGTACATGCAGGACTCCTTTTAACTTTTTTATTGATAACATCACATTTTCGATTAGTATTTCTCCTGTATCATCATTTTTCACTGTCATTTAATCAATTCCAGGAATTTAATTCATGTTCGAAAATTTTAAACATTCGGAATGCCAATATAGTAGTGTGAATTATTTTTGGTGAGTGACTGTAAATTTTTTTTTGAAACATCTTTGATGTAAGAAATGAGGGTGATTAGGTGAAAAGATTTACCAGAATGGTATATAAAAATCCGGAAGAAATAGTTTTCGGCCGTGCCAAATTTCCGGTGAGTCAGCGCTGGAATATACAATTTGGTGCTGGTTATGTAGTGCCTGAGGTGAAAGTAGCTCCTCAGGAAGGTTCTGAAGCATCCAAAGAAAAAATGACAGGGGAGTGTCGAAACATAGCCCAAAGCGCCTGTGAAAGGGCGGTTTCTATCGGACTGCCCACCTTTATGCTGGAGCAGGAACATGTTTTCCAACAGACCAACAACCCAGAATGGGCAGCAGAATGTACACAAATCCAGGCAGAAGTTTTAGAGAGTTACCATGACGAATACGACATTAAAGTATCTTTAAGACAGACCCCTGCAGATATAAGGCTTGAAGAGAGATCTCCCGGTCTTCGGGGATCAGATTATGACAACAAGGTAGAGGAGTCCCTGGAGGCCTGCGCTGCCAATGGAGCGTCCGATATCTGCATAGAATCCATGGGAGGAAAATCCGTATCCGACTATGGAATATCCCGTGGAGATATAAAGGCCACTCTCTTTGGTATAGGAGTTCTGGGAAGTATAGATATGGAGTACGTATGGGATAGAATAGTGAACATCTGCAAAAAATACGACTGTCGGCCCGGCGGTGACACCGACTGCGCCCAGGCCAATACCGCCATGTTCATGGCCGGTGGATTACTGGACAAGGACATAGCCCATACCACAGCGGCTCTGGCTCGAGCCATGGGCGCCGCTAGAAGCCTGGTAGCCGTGGAATGCGGCGCCATCGGCCCTTTGAAAGATTGTGGCTACGAAAATCCCATAGTAAAAGCCATAAGCGGGGTACCCATAGCTACAGAGGGTAAAAACGCGGTTTGTGCTCATTCAGACCTGATGGGCAATCTAATTGCCGGTGTAACCGATGTATGGAGTAACGAATCAGTTTATCACCGACAGGAAATGGGAGGAACCACACCAGAGGTATGGTTACAGGCCACAGGATTCGAAGCAGCGCTTATGAACACCGCTTTACAAACTGAAACCGCGGAAACCCTGAGAGACATTTACACCCTCACCGATAAGTACCGAGACCCTCAAGCATTGATACTCGCCTATGATAACGCTTACCGAATAGGAGAAGCCATAATAAATTACGGCAAAGATCCATACCTGCGAAGCCGGGCAGCCGCCTTGGAAGCGGGTAAAATAATAAATGAAGCATCTGAGGCAGGCAAACTGTACCTGACCAGGTTTGAAAGAGATTCCCTTGACAGCGCACTTAAAGTCCTGGAAGAACTGCCAATGGATGCAGACCAATTTACAGACGAATGTTTAAGAATCTACACACGAAAAGTGGCTGAATTCGACCCTAAAAGTTATGAACTTTAAGATTTATGGATTTTTAGTTGCAAAACAAGATTTAGAGGTGAATTAGTATGAGTTACGTTGAAGAATTGGAATCCCAGCTGGATCAGAACTTTATAGCCATAAGGTACAATGTAGAAATGGAAGGACCCGCTATAAAACCCGAAAGTGACCCGGATGTGCAAAATATCCTCCCCAAAGAGGAACCCTACAAGTCCATTGCAACCGGTGTGCTTTACGGAGATATGGAAGCAACCCTTAACGGTGTTAAAGAAGGTTTAGAGGAAGATTTATCTCCTATTGACATAATAAATAACGGTTTGATGAAAGGAATGGACGCGGTAAGTGCCTTATATACCAAGGGTTTCTATTTTCTGCCTGACCTCATGCTGTCTGGAGATAGCATGATGGAAGGGGTAAAAGAATGTGAGAAGGTACTGGGACATAAAAGCGAGACCAAAGCCACCACCGTATCTTTTGTTGCTGAAGGAGACCCCCATGATATAGGTAAAAATCTGGTGGTCATGTTCCTCCGGGCCAACGGATACGACGCCATAGATCTGGGCAGAGATGTACCCACAGAAGAGGTTATCAATGCTGTAGAAGAGTATAAACCCATATTTGTAACTGGAACCGCTTTGATGACCACCACCATGACTGTATTCCCCAAAGTGGTCGAAGAACTGGAGAAAAAAGGTCTGAAAGTACCTGCCCTGGGATGCGGTGGTGGTTCGGTGAGGAAAGACTTCGTGGAATCCTTCCCCATGAGCGTTTACGGAGTCGAAGCCTATCATACCCCTAAACTGGCCGACAGCATACTAAAAGACAAAAAAACATGGAAAGAACTACGAAAAGAATACTCAGAGATAGTGGGCGAATTCGTACCCGAATACGCTTAAATTTGGATAAACATGGAATAATAATTCCTTTTTAATCCCTTTTTTTTGAAATGAATTTTTTATTTTAATTAATAAACGAGGCCGTATGATTGAAAAATAAATTCGGGATAGCCATAGATATAGGAACCAGCGGTATCAGGGCACAAGCCCTGGATCTGGAAAGTTCACAGGTTATTTCCACTTCCATAACACTCAGACATCCTCTACCCGGTGCTAACGTGGTGGATCACCTCCATTTCGCCATTGAGGTGGGCAGAGATACCGCACATGATCTTCTTATTGAGGCCATCAATAAGGTTATAGAAAGTTTAAACATCGACCTTGGAAGTGTAGACCGGTTAGCAGTATGCGGTAACCCTATACAGCTTTCCCTGTTCCACAATATAGAGATAAGGGATCTGGCCTACTGGGGTGAGCACGCCCTGGAAAGGCTGCAGGTTACCCCTCCCTCCAGAGACGCCACCATAACCCTGCCTGGAGAGATGGGATTAAAAGTGAATGAGAAGGCGGAAATATTCATTCCCCCTGCTATAAAACATGAAATTGGAGCAGACGCCCTGGCCATGCTGGTTAAATCAGGAGTCCTGGAAAAACAGGGGATTTATCTGGTTTCTGATTTCGGAACCAATGCAGAGATAGCCCTGATAATAGATGGAGAAGTTTACACCTGTTCAGCTGCTGCCGGTCCAGCTATAGAAGGGCAGATGATAGAAAAAGGCCGGTTAGCTTCTCCTGGCGCCATCTGTGATCTGGAACTTACAGATTACGGATGGAAAACCCTCATATTAGATGATGACCTCATGGTCCGTGATGGAGATGTGGTGGATGCCTCCAATGGAAAAATCATCTCCACCAGTACGGATAAAATAATATCTACCGGTATAACTGGGACTGGAGTGATTGCTGCCTTCAGTCTAGGATTGAACACTGGATTAATTTCCATTCCTAAAATAAAAAGTGACGATCACCGGATACACCTGCAGGATGAGATATATCTTACCGAAAAGGACATCTTCAACATCGGCAAAGCTCTGGGCGCCTTTAGAGCCGCCCATCTGACCCTGGCAGAGGAAGCAGGGGTGCTTCTGGATGATATTGATGCTGTCTATATGGCTGGTGCATCTGGTTTCTATGTAGACGCCCTTAAATCACTGGATATTGGCCAAATACCTCCTTCTTCCCGGGAAATATATCAAATGGGTAACACTTCTTTATCCCTGGCCCGGGACCTGGTCTTAGACCCTGCTCTACTAGATAAATTACAGACTATAGCCAGGCAGATGCGCAGTAAACACATCATGCTCGCCACCTCACAGACCTTTGAAAAGATATATTCACTGGAACTATCCCTCTACGACCAGGGAATGCCCTTCTGGATGTACAACGAATGGCTGGGCAGATACGGCTACCAGAAAATTCCACCTAAAGAATCTCACCCTAAAATACACCGGATTTTCGAGAGAGACATTCCAGAATTGGGTGAAGAAGGTTTACACATCGTTAAAGTAGGCTCTCTCCTGGAAGCAGAGTTTGAAGGCTGTACTGAATGCCTGACCTGTATAAAAAACTGTCCCGAGAACGCGATTACCATGGAAGATGGTGTAATCATGCTGAGAACAGATCTCTGTTTAGGTACAGCTTGTCAGAGGTGTGTGCTTGCCTGCCCAGAGAAAGTCTTTAAGTACGGGGAGTTTCTCAAGGCGGAGGAAAATAATAACCCTGAACGATAAAATTTTAATAAAAAGGTTTTTTAAGTCCTAAGAAAAATTAGAATTTACCATAAATAATGAATAACATTAATTTTTATAAATTAAAGAAATAATTTAGAAAAAGCCCTGATAGTGTAGTGGATATCACGTAGGATTGCGGATCCTATTACCCGGGTTCAAGTCCCGGTCAGGGCACTATTTATATCTCTTGCATCCTTATTGGTGTGGATTGTAGGTGAATAAAAGCTTTCAGAGCTTAAAATTAACCTGTACATTATTAACCTTCAATTTGGGCTAAGTCCATCTTTAATAGCTTTTACACACATTGTACGAGTCATTCCACCATTTTTAGGGTTGTCTTTCATTTTATAACATCATAACCCGTGTCTTCAATTGCTTTTTCAAGTTCTGGTAGTTTGACTTTATCCGGATCATATTTTATGGTGGCACGTTTTGTTCTAAAATTTACTTTGGCTTCGTCAACACCTTCTACTTTATTTAGAGCTTTTTTAATGGTTAAAGCACATTCGCCACATGCCATTCCTGAAACTTTGATCTCGGCTTTTTTTAAATTTTCCACCATACTATTGCTCTCCTCCAATTTATTTCATGATTTATATTTAATTTCATAATGCTTTTTTGTCTTTAATTTTAGGTTATACCTATATTATTTCATCTGTTGGTCTAATTATTCCATCTATTGGTCTAAGCCATTTAATGATAACATATCTTCTTTCTTTTTCGACTGATGATTAATATCATACTGATAATATTTAAATTAAGTATGGTCAGGAAAAGGGACATACTGTACATTTGTATACTATACTACATTCTGTTGTTTTTATTGGGGTTTTGGTGCTTGTAAATGTTTTATGTGTTAAAATCTTTTGTAAACTGATCAAAAGAATCTTATATGTAACGATTCAAGCATGTAAAAGCATGATCAAAGCTTTTTAAATTAACTAAAAAAAGGACTTTATTTAGAAAAAAATACAAACACCAAGATCAGCCAAAAAATCACTATAATAACAGTATTTTTGACAGGACTCAACAGTTTTACACTCATTTAAGGTAAAAGTGATAAAGCTTGATTTTTGATAACTGATATTCCTGTTGATTTTATAGACAATATAACCGTTGCTGTAGAACAATTCTGTTGACCTTGTAAGATACGTTCTCCTATACCCATGGTTACTGAACAGATACTATCCGGATCCATTCTTATTTTCAGAGGCGAAAAAGCAGCAGAACAAGCAAAACGGAACGCCCAAACATTGCTGGCTGTGCCATTTACATCCATACCCATCCGTAAGCTAGAAGCACCAGTAATATAAGTGCTTATAGCATCATCAACGCAAGAAACCACAATCGGAGTAGTCCGCGTCCAAGTCACATTAAATTCAGTCGCTGCTTGGTCAGCCACCATATCATGGGCCTTAATAACAAGTAAAGATGTGAGGAAGGTTCCGTAGGCTGCTTTCATCGCACCCGGAGCATACAATGACTTCTTATCCAGACTCAAGGATTGCAACATGCTATCTGTATTTGGGGTGATTATGGCAGTTCATTCTGCATAGAAGATAAAAGTTCTTCTTTTTTCTGTTTCGCAGGTTCAAAACTAGGATCAATTTCTAAAACTTTCTCATAACATTTTAGTGCTTCTTGAGTCCTACCAAGAAATTCTAAGGCTACTCCTTTATCGTGTAATGTTTCAATGCTTTGTGCATTAATTCTAAGGCATTCTCATAGCATTCCAATGCATCCTGATACTTCCCCAAAATCCCATTTATAAATCCTTTGTTATGCCACGCAACATCACAAGTTGGATTTAACTTTAAAGCTTTATCATAAGCTTTTGATGCATCTGATACTTTCCAAGTTCACCTAAAACGACACCCTTATCATACCATGCTTTAACATAATCTGGATCTATTTCTAAAATCTCATCATAACAACTCAGAGCCTCCTGATATTCACCTTGGGAAAAAAATCCATAAGCATCTTTAATCTTCGAACCCTTTTTAAAGCCATCAAACAAACCCATGTTAAACTTCATCCCATAGATCAAGATTTCAAAGACAAAAGCTCATCTCTTGCCTTTTTAGCAAGTTCAAAATTAGGATCTAACTCTAAAGCTTTATTAAAGCATTTCAATGCTTTTTGGTTTTCATTAAGGTATTTAAGTGCTAAACCTTTATCGTACCATGTTTCAACACTGTTTGGATTTAGTTTTAAAGCTTTATTTAAACATTTAATAGTTTCTTCATATTTTCCAAGGATTCCGTATATTAAAGCTTTACCGTTCCATGCAGCGTCAAAGTCAGAATCTAGAATAAGAACTTTATCATAGCACTTTAATGCTTCTTTGTATCTATCAAGTCTACTTAAGGTTAAACCTTTAAGATACCATACTTCAACATGTTTTTCATCCAATTCTAAAGCCTTATTGAAACATTTAAGAGATTCTTCATATCTTTCAAGTGTTCCCCAGTAAGAACCTATACTAACCCATGCACTGATATCATCAGAATTTAAATCTACAAATTTATTGTAACATTCCAATGCTTCTTTATGACGTCCAAGGCTTTCTAAAATCCTAAATTTACTATCCCAGGCATTTACATATGTTGAATCCATCTTCAAAACATTATCAATAGTTATTAAAGCTTTTTGATACCATCCAAGTTTTATTAAAGCCAGTCCTTTCCCATACCATGCTTCAATATAATTTGAGTCAATTTCTAAAACTTTATCATAACAATCCAACGCTTCAAGGTATTTACCTTCATTAAACAATTTATAAGCTTTTTTTATTAGAGAATTCTTTTTAGATCCGTCGAAAAAACCCATTATAAATAACTCCTAAAACTATTATGGTGGTCTTGGTGGTAAAAGATATTCGAAAGTAATATAAGAACTCCAATAATAAAGTCCTCCAGTTCCTAATGCAAGTTTTGCAGTACCACTTGCATAATAACCAGCTTTATAATCCTGAATTCCACTTTTTATCAATTGTTTAGATACATTAAATAAATTTAGTAGAAAATCATCTTCATCACCACCAGATGGTATTGGTGGTAGTTGATCTTTATATTTATCATATTGCTTTTCTGCCCAAGCTGCAGCACGCTTTTTCCACTCCTCATTAGTTATTTTCGCTATGTTATAAATTTCTTCATAGTCACTTTCTGGTATTGACATCAAGAAAGATGCCCCTTTTAGATATGATTGTTTTAGTCTGTCTGGCGTTAAAGGTTCTCCTTGGCCTCTTATTATTGATTGAAGCGAATAAATTGATAGTAATGGCCCTAAACCAGGTAATGCTTTGAGATTGACTGGTACCATTATGTCTGGATATTGTATGATCAATATTACGTCTAATGCAACCGCTAATCCTATGAGACCTCCTAATGATCCCGCAGCTAAAATTTCTGCACTTAACACTCCACTTCCAATAATGGCCTCGCTAGAACCAGCAGCTATAGCCCCAACACCAATCACACCCAACCACACTGGCTGAATATTGGGGTCAGTGCTGGTTAAGTTTTCACCTAGTTGTATTGTTTGATCAGTTATCAGGTCGTGGAAACAGTACACACCATGAATTCCCAACGCACAATCGGTCACTATTCCTGTTACAGGATCCAGTAGCAGGAAGATGTCATCTTTACCCTGAATCTTATAAACCAAATAACCATTACTCATGAATAATTCAGGTGTTTCTCCATTGAGGATGCGTTCTCCCAATCCCAGAGTCACGGAAAGACCATTCGGGAGTGAACTACCAGTAGAACTAGCTGCCACCATATGTTCAATGGGTGAAAAAGCAGAAGAACAGGCGAATCTGAAGGCCCAAACATTGCTGGCTGTGCCATTTACATCCATACCCATCCTAAGACTGGAAGCACCAGTAATATAAGTGCTTATAGCATCATCAACGCAGGAAACCACAATCGGAGTAGTCCGCATCCAGGTCACATTAAATTCACTGGCAGCCTGATCGGCAACCATATCATGACACTTAATAACCAGTAAAGAGGTTAGAAATGTTCCATAGGCTGCTTTCATAGCACCCGGAGCATACAATGACTTCTTATTTCAGCCTCTGGGTTTACAACATGCCATATGTACTTTGGGGTGATTATGGCAGTTCATTACTACATAGGAGATAATAGTTCTTCTTTTGCCTTTTTTGCAGCTTCTAAATTGGGATCCAACTCTAAAGCTTTATCAAAACAGTTCAATGCTTCATGGTATTTTCCAATTTTTTTAAGAGTAATAGCCTTAATAAACCACACCGTAATATCTTTTGGATCCAACTTTAAAGCTTTATCAAAAGATTCTAAACCTTCTTCATGTTTTCCAAGATTTGTTAGAACAACGCCTTTACCAAACCATGCTTTAGAATATTCTGGATCAATCTCTAAAGCTTTATCATGGTGTTTCAAAGCTTCCTTATACATTTTATGGTTTCCAAGAATTAGACCTTTATTGTACCATGCTTCAATATACTTTGGATCCAATTTTAAAGCTTTATCAAAAGATTCTAAACCTTCTTCGTGTCTATTGAGATTTTCAAGAGTTAAACCTCTGTTAACCCATGATCTAACATCATTTGAATCAATTTTTAAAGCTTTATCAAAACATTTCAAAGCTTTCCCATATTTGTCATGTTTCATATATTCTATGCCATCAGCAAATAAAGATTTTTTCTTAAATTTATCTCCAAGAGCATTTAGTAATCCCATTTCCATCCTCCACAAAAATATTAAAAACAGGTTATTCATAACTTTGTAGGTTTGTTTTTAACTTCCCCACCACTAGGTTCCAGGTGTAATATTGCCTGTGTTGTTTGTATCTTGCTCCCATAAATCTTTAAACGCATCCCAATACTCTGTTACATCGAAAGTCGCCTCTAAAAGCAGAACCAAACCACTAGTACCTAGGCTTATTCCTCCTGCTGCCGCAATCACCGCCGCTGGATCCCCTGCTTTAACACCATTCACCAAATTAACACCCTGATCCTTAATAAAACGGCATATTTTTAAAATTGCATCTGCTAAAGGCTTAGGATCTATAATAGGCCCGGGGTCTACACGTATTTGTCCATCTTCTGTGACTATTATAGTATTATCACCGACTTTTTCTTTTTTAATCACTTTTCCTTTCAGATATAGATTTCCTATCTCTATAAGTTCATTGTAGAGTTCTATGTCATTATTTTCAGCTATTGTCATTAATAATTGGCCTGCTTTCCATTGAGCTTCTTGTAATTCTTCGGGGGTGGGTTCACGGTCTTCAGGTAAAAACAGTGATAAGGTTCCAATCCATAGTAAGGTCTGATTCTTTTTCATATCATTGATTTCTTTTAATATCCTGAGTTTTTCTGGTAATACATATAACACGAGATAGGGTTCATAAAGCATAGCAGCAACTCCAATTGATATTCCAATGAATGCTCCTCCATAAAGTATGGCTGTCCCTGCACTCAATCCGAGAACACCTGTACCACCTATGAAAGCAGATCCTGTACCAGCAACTTCAGCACTAGCAGCACCCATAACTACGCCACCTATAAGGCCCAGCCACACTGGCTGAACATTGGGGTCAGTGCTGGTTAAGTTTTCACCTAGTTGTACTGTTTGATCAGTTATCAGGTCATGGAAACAGTACATACCATGTATTCCCAACGCACAATCAGTCACTATTCCGGTTTCAGGATCCAACAACAGGAAGATGTCATCTTTACCTTGGATTTTATAGACCAGATAACCGTTACTCATGAATAATTCAGGTGTTTCTCCGTTGAGGATGCGTTCTCCCAATCCCAGAGTCACGGAAAGACCATTCGGGAGTGAACTACCAGTAGAACTAGCCGCCACCATATATTCAATAGGTGAAAAAGCGGATGAACAGGCGAATCTGAAGGCCCGAACATTGCTGGCTGTGCCATTTACATCCATACCCATCCGTAAGCTAGAAGCACCTGTAATGTAAGTGTTTATAGCATCATCGATGCAGGAAACCACAATCGGAGTAGTCCGCATCCAGGTCACATTAAATTCACTCGCTGCTTGATCCCCAACCATATCATGGGTTTTGATTACAGGTAGTAAGTTTAAGAATCCATGGGGCTGTTTATCATAGGCTGAACTACAATGACATTATATTCAGCCAGAATTACAACATGTCTATTTGTACTTTTGGGCGACTATGGCAGTTCATTCTGCATAGAAGGTAAAAGTTCTTCTTTAGCTTTTTTAGCATTTTCATGTTCTGGATCAATCTCTAAAGCTTTATCAAAACATTTCAATGCTTCTTGATATCTTTCAAGTTTTTCAAAGACAATTCCTTTATTGATCCATGCAGCAATATACTTTGGATTTATTTCTAGGGCTTTATTGTAACATTCCAATGCTTCTTGACACATTCTAAGATATTTTAGTGCAAGACCCTTATTGTTCCATGCAGCAATATACTTTGGATCTAGCTTTAAAGCTTTATCAAAACATTCCAATGCTTCTTGACACCTTTCAAGACATTTTAACGCAATGCCCTTATTGTTCCATGCAGCAATATACTTTGGATCTAGCTTTAAAGCTTTATCAA
>ENA-UOOR01000067-UOOR01000067.1-fermentation-metagenome-genome-assembly--contig:-NODE-67-length-135892-cov-7.538491_pt1 | contig 135892 bp, 114 predicted proteins | sample MGYA00245780_ERZ724029 | MGnify/ENA primary metagenome ERZ724029 (study PRJEB28704, sample SAMN03018315) | fermentation metagenome | biome: anthropogenic terrestrial biome; feature: soil...
GCATCGCCCACGACTTCCGGGTAAATCTGGGCAAGAACCGCAGCTTTTCCGATCCTGAATTATTACGGTTGGAGTCGGAACTGCTGGAACTGCTGGTACAGGTCTCATCAGCGGCAGCTGATAGAAAAAAGTCAGGCGGAAGGAATTTATAAGGGATTACTCCTCTTTGAACCAGCGCGGCAGGATTTTCAACAGCTTGCGGATTCCGTTTATCTTACGGGATAGCTTATTGGAGTAGCTGAAGTCGATCAGCCCTTTAATACCATTGTAGACATCAGCGCTGTTGGGGGGCCACCACAGGTTTCTTTTGGCCAAGGGCATAATATCTTTAATAATCACCTGGGGCTGGGTCATTTCATCAAAACCGATCTGTCCATGGGTGCGTCCCAGTCCGGATTTCTTAAATCCTCCCCAGGGGGTTTCGGGCATACCATGGCTTATCAGGTGATCATTGATGTTGACAACTCCCGCCTGAATCTGCCGGGCAATCTGTTCCGCCCGCTGCCGATTACGGGACCAGACCGATGCCGTCAGTCCCAGATCGGAATCGTTGGCCAGTTTGATGGCCTCTTCCATATCATTGACCTTCATTACCGCAACTACCGGCCCGAAGGTTTCACATTGCATGACCAGCATATCATGACTGACATTGGTCAGGACAGTGGCGGGAAGAAAATTTTTGCCGTTCCGGCCGTCAGGTATTCCGGATTGAGCATAAATGACCGCACCCTTGTCCAAGGCATCGCGTATCTGCTCGCTAACGGTATAAATCTGGCCGGGAGTAGTCATGGCTCCCATATCCTGATCAGGCTCCAGGCCAAAGCCTACCTGCAGGGATTCCACCTTTTGCTTGAGCAGTTGCAGAAAAGGGGCATAAACCCTTTCATGCACATAAATTCGTTCTATTCCGGCACAGGTTTGCCCGGCGCTGGTGAATCCTCCCCAGACCGCCCCCATAACCGCACGGTAGAGGTCGGCATCCTCACAGACCAGCATAGGGTCATTCCCCCCTAATTCCAGAGAAACCGGGGTCAAGGTCGAGGCCGCTTTACCCATCAGATACTGCCCTACCGCCACTGAACCGGTAAAGAAAAGCTTGTCTATGCCACTGCCGAGCAGCATGTCCCCGGCCTGGCTGCCGGGGATATTAATAAAGCTGAAAAGACCGTCAGGCAATCCGATTGATTCAAAACATTGTTTCAACGCCAACCCTACCATCTGGGTCTGGCTGGCTGTCTTCAGCACAACGGCATTGCCGGCCAATAAGGCCATAACTACTTCCGAGAAAGGAATGGCAAAGGGATAGTTCCAGGGAGATATAATAGCTACTATTCCCCAGGGAACTCTGATTATTTTGCTCCGTTTATTGGCGGCAGCCAGATGCCCGGGAGATAACTTTTGCTCCCGGAGAAAACGGCCGGCATTTTTACAATAATAAGATACTGCGGCCGTGGCAGGAAAAAGTTCGGCTACCAGGGCATCGTTGCGGGTTTTACCCGTATCCCGGCTGATGATAACCGCCAGTTCATCAAGATTTTCAACTATGAAGCCGCGGGTCTTTCTAATCCGGCGAGTCCGCTCATCCAGCGGGGTACGGCTCCATTCCAACTGCGCAGTCCGGGCGTTATCCAGCATCAGCCGTAAATCTTCTTCATTATGCAGAGGGGAATATCCCAGCAGCTCGCCGGTAGCTTTGCACCTGCACTCGGTATGGTTTGGGGATGACGGGATACCTGCAAGATCTGATATAATCACAAACCATTCTCCTTTATCATCAGTCCGGGATCAAACTACGGCGGCAATGAAATACCCTCCTAATCCGGTGAGAAAGACCCCGCACAGTATAATAATGACCTGATAAACCTGCTGTTTGAGAAACCGGCGGCCTCCGGCTACGGCGGCGGCAATTAAAGAATACCAAAGCAGATCGGCCATAATATGTCCGGTAAAAAAGGAAGCAATACCCGCAGTGCCGCTCTTAAGGGCCAGGGTCAAATAAGTCAGGCCAATAGTAGCCCACCAAACAATCCAGAAGGGATTGGATAAGCTTACCAGGATACCGGCCACAACCGGGTGCATGGTCATTCCCTTGCCGGTATTGTTTTTATTTTGCTCTAAAGAAACCCGCCCCTTAATAACATTCCTTATCATATTAAGGCCGATAAAAATTAAGAATCCTCCTCCAACCAGGGAAATTACATTCGTAACCACAGGTTTTTTAAGGTAAAAAGAAAGCCCGGCCAGCAGAGCAATAATTAAGGCCAGTTCCAGTAGAGCATGTCCCAGCACGATAAGAGGGCCGGCCTTGAAGCCCCGGTGAGCACTTTCGGCGATGGTCACGGTCAAAAGGGGACCCGGCATCATAGCTCCTGACAGGCCTACCAGAAAAGCGGTTGCAAACAGCGCGGTAATATTCATTCCCTGCACCACCATCATTATTTTTTAAAGGGATTTACACATTATAACATTAAAATCCACGGGTAAGATACATTGACCAGGTTTTCCAAAATGGTAATCGTATCCCTAAACAATAAGAATGATCCCCAGTATTATGAAGGTGGCTCCGATTACCCTGAAGGTGGTTATCTGTTCACCCAGAAATATTATAGCGCAGATCATAGTGATCAGGGGGGAACTGGCCATGATTACCGTAACCACCGATACCTCGCCCCGCTTAATGGCGGCATAGTAGGCCAGATCTCCTATAAGAGTGGCCAGGATAGCTTCAATACCCAGCAGTATCCAGGAATTAAACGGGATCTGCTTAACCTGATCCAAACTCCCGCTTATCCCAATCCAGGCCGTTACCATCCCTGCCGCCATCAGGGTTCTTAAAACCAAGGCCGCCATGGGATTGGCATTGTTTAAACCAAATTTAGCAAATATAGGCGCTATCCCCCAGCAGACCATGCCAAAGATAGCCAGCAGATATACCATGTTATCCCCAGGCACTATTACCGCAAAGTCCAGCGGGCATTTGGGATTATTGCGGAATAATAATAAACGTTCCGACAGCTTGAATGGAGTGGCGAAGAGTTGGGTGCAAGCGAAAAATATTGTCGCCGTTTTTCTTGGGATCAGTTTCCCTTACTATAATATTAGCAACCGGCTATAAGCATGCTCCCAATTATGAAACAGCTGTCGAAGAAAACAGCGTGACCGGAAAAGCAGTCAAGAAGAGAGCAGTTATCGATATGCTGAAAAGAGAGGCGATTAATTGCAGAGCCCGGCTGCCCCGTCCCCAGGTATATCCAGGCACCAGCCGGGTATTAAAGATTCCCGGGAGTTCCGCCTTTAGGCCGGATAATGCCGGCGGAGTCACTCAACCGATATTATCAACATCTTTTAAGGCCGGTATCATCCCATCTCCATACTGGCTTCAGTTCTCCTGCAATTCACCCACGGGGACCTTCAAATTGTGACTGTCGTCAAGAAAGCGGACCCGAGCCAGCTCGCCGTCCAAGCCTTCGATCCATACCGGCCTCCCCCGGAGCAATACCTCAATAACTCCTAAAGAATCAATTATCTCCTGAGCCCTTTTATTATCCATTTCCATCCGCACCTTTCTTCTATTTGAAAATATATAGTAGTTTCTCCTAAGCCCCCAATTATTATGAATAAAGGTATTCCCCAGCAGGAAGCAATCAACTTACCTGTCACTTTTAGTTGTTTACTTGTTTAATTCAGTAAAGTAAAATAGATATCATAATATCTGGTCGAAGGAGGCTGTCAAATTGAAAAGAAATCTGGTACTTATTCTTTTATTGTGTTTTTCCTTGACTATGGTCTTGGGGGGCTGTGGGGGCAAGGAGAATGACGCCGGAAAAGACCCGGCACCGGCTCAGACGGATACTTCATTCGAAGATATCAAGGACAAGGGTTACTTTATTGTCGGTCTTGACGATGCCTTTCCGCCCATGGGCTTCAGAGACGAGAAAGATCAAATCGTAGGTTTCGATATTGACCTGGCTAAAGAGGCGGCCAAGAAAATGGGGGTAGAAGTCAAGTTCCAGCCCATCGTCTGGGATTCCAAGGTGGAAGAACTGGATAGCGGCAATATCGACGTGATCTGGAACGGTATGTCCATAACGGCGGAAAGACAAGAGCAGATGCTCTTCACCAAACCCTACATCAAAAACCGCCAGGTTATCGTCGTCACCGAAGATTCCGCCATCAAAACCAAAGCCGACCTGAAGGGTAAAAAGATCGGCATTCAGGCGGGAAGCAGCGCCCAGGACGCGGTAATGGCAGACCAGGCTACCTATGAAGTCATTAAGGACAATCTGCTGGAATTCGATGATAACGTCATGGCTTTGCGCGACCTCAAAGGCGGCGGACTGGATGCCGTGGTGGTGGATATAGTAGTTGGCAAGTACTATGTAAGCAAACATCCGGGAGAATACAAGTTCCTGGAAGAGGACTTCGGAGCCGAGGATTTTGCGGTAGGCATGAGGCTGACCGACAAGGCCTTCCAGGCGGAACTGGATAAAGCCCTGGATGCCATGAAGGCCGACGGAAGCGCGACCAAGATTTCTGAAGAATGGTTTGGGGAAGATATCATAAATAAATAGTCATTAGGTTTAATTATTGCTATCATTAGCATGACAGGCTTACAGTGCAGCTGTTGGCCTGTTTATCTTTTAAAACTGCAAAGGGGTATACCCATGGATTATATTCTCATGTTGCTGCCATCCATGCTTAAAGGATTGACGGTAACCCTGAAGTTATTTTCATTGACCCTGCTGCTGGCCCTGCCCCTGGGGATACTTATGGGCATGGCGCGGCTCTCCCATTTCAAACCCTTGAAGTGGTTTATGGAATTCTACGTCTGGCTGTTTCGCGGCACTCCGCTGCTGCTGCAGCTCCTGTTTATGTACTTCGGACTGATGACGATAGGTATCCGCCTGGAGCGGGAAATCGCCGCTTATCTCGCCTTTGTTCTGAACTATTCCGCCTACCTGGCCGAGATATTCCGTTCCGGCATCCAGTCCATCTCTCCGGGTCAGTATGAAGCAGCCGATGTGCTGGGATTAAACCGGGTTCAGACCATGCGCAATATCGTCCTTCCCCAGGTATTTAAACGGGTATTGCCTCCCATCGGCAACGAGGTGATCAATCTGGTGAAGGACACCGCCCTTATTTATGTCCTGGCTATAAGTGAGTTATCCCGGGTGGCCAGAACTCATGTCATGCGGGATGGTACTTTTACTCCTTTTATCATTGCCGCTGTTTTTTATTTGATCATGACCGGCACGGTGCAGCAGGTGTTCAAATGGCTGGAATCCAGATTCGATTATTACCGTTAGGAGTTAAGACTCATGTATATGCTGCAAGCTTTGGATATTCATAAAAAATTCGGCTCTCTCGGTGTTCTTAAAGGGGTCTCCCTGCAGGTGGAAAAGGGTGAGGTCATAGCTATCATCGGTCCCTCCGGGTCAGGTAAAAGTACTCTTTTACGCTGCCTCAATCACCTGGAAACCATAGATAAGGGCACCATTGCCGTCCAGGGAGAGTTTATGGCTCAAGCCGGGCCGGACGGAATAGCCTTTTACAGCCCGGAAAAGGATATAGCCGCGATCAGGCATAAAATGGGGATGGTCTTTCAGAACTTTAATTTATTTCCCCATAAATCGGTACTTGAGAACCTGGTTATGGCGCCTATGCTGGTCAAGCAGACAGACAGGCTGCAGGCTGAGAACAGCGCCCGGGAATTGTTGAAAAAGGTGGGTCTATCTGAAAAAGCGGACAATTATCCCTTTGAACTGTCCGGGGGCCAGCAGCAAAGGGTGGCTATTGCCCGTGCCCTGGCTATGGATCCGGAAATAATGTGTTTCGACGAGCCTACCTCAGCTCTGGATCCCGAACTGACCGGGGAAGTGCTGCAGGTAATGAAGGATCTGGCCCAGGAACATATGACCATGGTAGTAGTTACCCATGAGATCGGCTTTGCCCGCGAAGTAGCCAATCGGGTGCTTTTTATGGATGAGGGCCTGGTGGTGGAAGAAGGCAGTGCCGAAGATGTTATTGTAAATCCCCGGCAGGAGAGGACCCGGGCCTTTTTAAGCAAGGTGCTGATGGCCAGGTAAGAAACAGATTTTATTCCGCCAGCCCTATGTTTTCCCCCAGTATAGGTTTAATGAAATCAGGGCAAGGTCAAGAACCTTCCCTTACCCTGATTTCATAGAAAAGCCGGGGGCCTCTCAGCGGTCAAACCAGCACTGGTTGGCTTAAACAAGCCTTAACCAATTGTTTTAAAAGCATAACGGTAGTAACTGAACCTACTCCGCCGGGAACAGGGGTAATCGCCTGGACTTTGTCTTTCACCGCTTCAAAATCAACGTCGCCGCAGATCCTTCCATCCTCTGTCTGATTAATCCCGACGTCAATTACAACACTTTTTGAGGTTATATATCTGGCGTCAATAAGCTTGGCCTTGCCGATGGCAACCACAATGACATCGGCTTTTCTCGTGATCTCCGGTACATTTTTGGTCTCAATATGACACATGGTCACGGTCGCATTTTCTTTTAGCAACATCATGCTCAACGGCTTTCCTACCACCATACTCGCCCCTACCATAGCGACATTGGTTCCCCTCAACCTGATGTTGTAGTATTTCAACACCTCCATGACCGCCGCCACCGTACAGGGAACCAAACCGGTAGTATCCCCGCCCAATATTTTGGCTATGTTTAAAGGGTTCATGCCGTCGATATCCTTATCCGGATCAATCATGCCGTCTATTATTTTTGCGTCCAATTGGGGCGGGAGCGGTCTTAAAATAAGGATACCCCGGACTTCCCTGTCATTATTGACTTCTTGCAGCTTTTCCGTAAATTCTTCTAATCCGATATTCTTATCCAGGGCATAGATCTTGGCTTTCGCCCCTACGCTTCGGCAGTTCTTCACAATACTGTTTTCGTAATACATATCATCGGGCCGGTTCCCTACCCGAATGATCCCCAATGTGGGGGTTATTCCCTGAGTTATTAGCTGAGATACTTCCTGCAGAAGCTGATCTTTCAAGGTCGCAATAACCGGCTTGGCTTTGAGAATCATACTCATGCTTTCTTTCCTCCTGTAATCAATTCATCCAATCAGGCAAATATTGTGCGACACATGGTATTATCTTAGTCCCCAAGAATCAATGACATCAGTTCCGCCCTTGTCTGGGTACGGGTTTCAAAAATTCCTCGAACGGCGGAAGTAATGGTTACCACACCCGGTTTTCTCACTCCCCGCATGGTCATGCACATATGTTCAGCCTGAATAACAACGCCCACTCCGTGAGGGTTTATATTGCTGAAAATGCAGTCTGCGATCTGGGAAGTCAATCTTTCCTGAAGCTGGGGACGGTGCGCATAACACTCGGCTACGCGTACCAATTTGCTGATACCCAATACTTTCCCACCTTTGGGAATATAGGCCACATGAGCCTTCCCAAAAAATGGGAGCAGGTGATGTTCGCACATGGAGTAGATCGGGATGTCTTTCAACAGCACCAATTCATCATGAAATTCGGTGAAAGAGACTTTTAAATGATCGGCAGGCTTAGTTTTAAGACCCGAAAATATTTCTTCGTACATTTTGGCCACTCTTTCCGGAGTCTTCACCAGTCCTTCTCTTTGCGGATCTTCTCCGATCGCTTCCAGTATCATTTTTATTGCAGTCTCAATGGTATCTTTATCCACATGGTTTTCCATATTATAAACCCCTTGTATGCAATCAATTGCTGACTGAGAGTTTGGCATAATTCTTCGCTCAAGCTGGGAATGACATGCTGATGGTTGGAATCATGCAAACCCCTCAACAAGCAGGACATCGTTTAAAACAACCCGACGATTTCTCCATCCGCTTTGATATCTATCATTTCCGCCGCCGGGGTCTTTCCCAAACCGGGCATGGTCATAATAGTTCCGGTCAGAGCAACTATGAAGCCGGCTCCGGCTGAAAGCTTTGCTTCCCGAATGGTGACGGTAAATCCCCGGGGCCGTCCTTTCAGATCAGCATTATCGGATAAGGAATATTGGGTTTTGGCAATACAGACCGGTAATTGTCCATAGCCCATTTCCGTAAATCTCTTCAATTGTTTATCGGCATCGCTGGCGTAGCTTACCCCATCTGCTCCGTAGATTTCGGTGCAAATTTTTTCTATTTTCGCTTTAAGGGGCAAATCCAAGTCATACAGGGGTTTATAAGCATTGGGAGCCTCAGCCGCTCTGATAACCATGCGAGCCAGATCTTCTCCTCCTGCTCCGCCCTTTTCCCATACCTGGGACAAGGATACCTGGGCACCCAGGGCAGAGCATTTTTTTATAATAAGATCAATCTCTTCCTGAGTATCGGTGGGAAACTCATTTAAGGCAACTACTACCGGGACCCCGTATTTTTGGATGTTCTCCAAATGTTTTTCGAGATTGGCAGCCCCTTCTTCCAAAGCCTGCATGTTTATTTCATTCAATAATTGCTTGGGAACTCCCCCGTGATTTTTCAATGCCCGGATAGTAGCCACCAGAACTATGGCATCCGGTTTCATATCTCCGTAACGGCAGACAATGTCCATGAATTTCTCCGCTCCCAGGTCAGCACCGAATCCGGCTTCCGTTACGGTATAATCTGCCAGTTTCAATCCCAGCCGGGTGGCCATGATACTGTTGGCCCCATGGGCAATGTTGGCAAATGGCCCTCCGTGAATAAAGGCCGGAGTATTCTCCAGGGTTTGCACCAGGTTTGGTTTTATGGCATCCTTCATTAACAAAGCCATCGCTCCGGCTGCTTTCAGGTCGTCTGCCGTGACCGGCTTGCCGTCATAGGTATAAGCCGCTACAATTCTCTTGAACCTCTCTTTAAGATTCATCAAATCAGTTGCCAGACATAAAGCCGCCATAACTTCTGAGGCCACGCTTATGTCAAAACCTGATTCGCGCGGAACACCGTTGATTTTACCGCCCAGGCCCAGGACGATATTGCGTAAAGCTCTTTCATTCAAGTCCATCACCCGACGTAAAACTACCTGCCGGGGATCAATATTTAAATGGTTGCCCTGGTGAAGATGATTATCCAGCATGGCTGCCAGCAGATTATGGGCGGTAGTAACCGCATGGATGTCTCCGGTAAAATGAAGATTGATGTCTTCCATGGGAACTACCTGAGCATAACCTCCGCCCGCGGCGCCGCCCTTAATTCCAAAGCTGGGGCCCAGGGAAGGCTCACGCAGCGCAATAACGGCCTTTTTCCCTACCCGGTTCAAAGCCTGGCCCAGGCCTACCGTGGTGGTGGTTTTTCCTTCGCCTGCCGGTGTAGGAGTAATCGCGGTAACTAAAATCAACTTGCCGGACGGCTGTTTTTTCACCTTTTCCCAAACATCCAATGATACTTTAGCTTTGTATTTTCCATAAAGTTCGATATCATCTTCACCCAGTCCAAGTCCTTGGGCTATTTGAGCTATCGGCAGCATTTTTGCTTCTTGCGCAATTTCAATGTCATTTTTCATAATCTCCACTCCTCCTATTATCAATTGCTGAGGATTTTGCCTGATTAGATTTTTATAAATAATCAAGAGTATTCCCGCCTGTTTTAGAGTAAAGGTAAAATATTCAAAACAACAACGACATCATCCACTCTGATCAAGACCGGGAAGATAATCTTGAAGAGGCAGGAAGTCCGGAACATTTTCAAAAGCAGCCTGCTGATAAGGAATACAAATAAGTTTTTGCCAATCCATAATCCGCTGTCTGTAAAAATTCATTTCACAACTATTGAACAGGTTAATTATCTTCTGGCAGGCATTGAATGGATAGCCTCTTTATGGATATCCATTACCGCCTCCTGCAAGGCTTCGCCCAAAGTGGGATGGGGGTGAATGGTATTCAGTATCTGGCTGACATGCAGTTCTTCCTGCACCATCAAGGTCGCTTCCAAGATAAGATCGCTGGCATGGGGAGCGATGATATGAAAGCCAATAATCCGCTCCTTTTCATCAGCTATGACTTTGATTACCCCGTCCTTCTCACCCATGGTCATCGCCTTGCCGTTGGAAGCCAGCAGGCTTTTTCCGATCCGGCAGTTTATGCCCCGGGCCTGCGCTTCGTTTTCGCCGAGGCCGACCGAAGCAATTTCCGGGAAGGTAAAAATACAGGCAGGCACGGCGTCATAATCCAGACGGCTATCCATCCCCGCCATTCTTTCCACCGCCGCCACACCTTCTCTGGAAGCGAGGTGAGCCAGCATGGGGCCTGGGATCATATCGCCAATAGCGTAAATTCCTGAAACCGAAGTTTCAAAATTATCGTCCACGGTAATAAAACCTTTGTCGGTTTCAATACCCAACTTATCCAAGTTGATCCAGGAAGTATTGGGTCTTCGGCCGGTGGCCATCAATACCATGTCAGCATCGGCGATCATCTCTCCTTTTTTACCTGCGGCATTGACCCGCAGGCCATTTTCCGCCGGCACGATCTCCTGCACCATTACATCCGTATGGATCTGTATACCCTGCCGTTTGAGATAAACATTCATGCGTTTGACCAGTTCCGCGTCCAGCCTGCCCAAAATATTAGGGGCCGCTTCCAGGACAGTGACTTTACTGCCGAAGGCTCGGAAGATACAGGCAAACTCCATTCCGATGACCCCGCCGCCAATAATGAGCAAACGGGGAGGGACTTCGGAAAGATCCAGGATATCGTCACTGGACAAGACACCGGGCAGATCTTTTCCGGGAATGAGCAGTTCAGCGTTCACTGAACCGCTGGCGATAAGAATACGTTTTCCTTCCACCAGTTGGCCGTCTGCCCGTACCTTTCCCGGTGATTCGATTGACGCCTGGCCTCGAATTACTTCCACTCCGTTGCCTTTCAGCAGATCACCGACTCCGGTAACGAGATTCTGCACGATCTTTTCCTTGCGCTGCCTGGCTGCTCCCAGATCGAAGTCCCAGCCAGCGATACCGCCAATGCCGAATTCACTCATACTGGACAGACTGCGCAGCATCTCTGCATTCTTGTAGTAGGCTTTGGTAGGAATGCATCCCCGGTTGAGGCAGGTCCCGCCCAGGGCCTCCTTCTCGATTAAAGCCACCTTCATTCCCAGCTGGCGGGCCCGGATGGCTGCTACGTATCCCCCGGGGCCGCCTCCAATGATGATCAAATCTTGCAATCGTTTTTCCTCCTTACCACCTGACGATCGGATTACGAGCTGCCTGTACTTCGTCAATGCGTTTTATAACGGTGCTATGAGGGGCGCTGAGAACAATATCCGGAGTCTTCCGGGACTCCTGGGCAATGTTTTGCATGGCGGCAATGAAATCATCCAGCCGCTCTCTGCTTTCCGTTTCAGTTGGCTCCACCATCAGGGCCTCCTTGACAATCAGCGGGAAGTACACCGTAGGAGGGTGGTAACCATAATCCATAAGCCGTTTGGCGATGTCCAGTGTGGATATATGGCTTTCTTCCATTTGCTTTCGGGATGTAGCTACAAATTCGTGTTTGCAGAGCCGGTCAAAAGGAATGTGGTAATCATCTCTCAGTTTGATTCGCAGATAGTTGGCATTGAGTACCGCCTGTTCACAGGCATCCCGGATACCCTCGCTGCCAAGTGCCAGGATATAGGCATAGGCTTTGACGATCACGCCGAAGTTCCCGTAAAAAGATCTTACCCGGCCAATGGAAAGAGGGCGGTCATAATCCAGGGAATATTCTTCCCCTTCCTTTTTGATCAGCGGCATGGGCAGGTAATCAGCCAAAAAGGCCTTTACTCCCACCGGACCCGATCCCGGCCCGCCTCCGCCATGAGGAGTTGAAAAAGTCTTGTGCAGGTTAACGTGAACAATATCAAAACCCATATCGCCAGGCCGGGCAACGCCCATTATGGCATTTAGATTGGCACCGTCATAGTACAGAAGTCCGCCTCCGCCATGAACGATTTTCGCGATCTCGTCAATATCCTTTTCAAACAGCCCCAGGGTATTGGGATTAGTTAGCATTAGTCCGGCAACTTCATCGTCCATTTTGGCCCGCAGATCATCCAGGTCAATCAGTCCGTCGGCATTTGATTTCAATTCCACAACTTTATAACCCACCACATTGGTAGTGGCTGGATTGGTCCCATGAGCCGAATCAGGAATAAGCATCTTAGTCCTTTTATGATCCTGATGGTGGGTATGATAAGCCTTAATGATCATAGCGCCGGTCATTTCACCGTGGGCGCCGGCAGCCGGCTGCAGAGTAAAACGGTCCATACCGGCTATTTCACACAACATTTTTTCTGTCTCGGACATTAGCTGAAGACATCCCTGGACGGTACGCGCCGGCTGATAGGGGTGAACATGAGCGAACCCCGGCAACCGCGCGGCCCATTCATTAATTTTCGGATTGTACTTCATGGTGCAGGAACCCAGCGGATATAATCCGTCATCAACTCCGTAAGCACGATGGGACAATTCGGTATAATGCCGGACAGCTTCCACTTCGCTGAGTTCAGGTATACGGGGAGCATCCTGCCGCAAAAATTGTGAAGGGATGGAATCCTCCAGAGGACTCATGTTCAGGTCACAGGGCGGCAAGGCAAAAGCATTACTGCCGGGAACGTTTTTTTCGATAAGAAGTTTAGGCATGAAGTTCACCCCCTAGTACAGCAATCAGTCGATCAATTTCAGATTGGGTTCTCTTTTCTGTAAAGGCCAGCATAAGCCCGTCCTGGAGTTCATATCCGCCGATGATTCCATGCTGCAGCAATTTTTCATTGATAGCAGCCGGATCTGGGCAGGAAACAATAAACTCCCGGAAAAACGGCTGGTCATATTTTATCTTGAAGCCTCTTTTGAGCAGATTGTCACGGGCATAGAGCGCCAGTTGATGTGAGCGCAGCGCAATTTTCCGCAGTCCCTGCGGACCAATCACGGTTAAATAAATGCTGGCGGTCAACGCATTAAGAGCCTCGTTGGAACAGATATTGGAGTTTGCTTTTTCCCTGCGTATATGCTGTTCTCTGGCTTGCAGGGTCAATACGAATGATCTTTTGCCGTCACTGTCCAGGGACTGACCTACGATCCGCCCCGGCATTTTGCGCATGTTCTTCTCTGATACAGCCATAAACCCAAGATAAGGTCCGCCAAAACTCAAAGGATTGCCCAGGCTCTGGCCTTCCCCGGCAACAATGTCTACCCCCCACTCTGCGGGACTTTTTAAAATACCCAGAGAGATCGGGTCAACAGCCATAATCAACATGCCTTTTTGGGCATGTACGGCTTGCTCCAGCCGTCCTATTTCCTCCAGATTGCCGAAGAAGTTTGGCTGTTGCACGACCAGCGCCGCAATCTGTCCGTCTATTAAGGGCAGAAGCGCCTCCGCATCAGTCACTCCGTCTTTGGCCGGGGCGGTAACGATTTCCATGTGTCCCGATTTGGCATAGGTTTTCATTGTCTGCAGATACTCGGGATGAATAGTTTCAGAAACTATAACCCGGAGTTTGCGGGTCACGCTGCAGGCAATAATTCCGGCCTCGGCAAGGGCGCTGGCCCCGTCATACATGGAAGCATTCGCCACCTCCATCCCGGTCAACTCGCAGATCAAGCTCTGATACTCAAAGATTGACTGCAGAATCCCCTGGCTGATTTCGGGCTGATACGGCGTATAGGCAGTGTAAAACTCGGAACGCTGCAACATTTGTTCCAAGACAGCGGGGATATAGTGGTCATAAGCCCCGGCGCCTAAAAAACAGGGCATATCTTCAACACTGATATTTCTGGCTGCCATTGTTTTCAGATGTCCGCGCAATGACATTTCTGTCAATCCATCGCCCAGTTGAAGCGGGCGGGAGAGCTTTAAGGCATCGGGAATATCCGCATAAAGTTCCGCCATTGAACCCAACCCGATATCCTGCAACATTTTCCGGACAACAGTAGCTGAATTCGGGGTATATCTCATGTTATTCCCCTCCCTGCTCCTCTTTTTCGCAAAGTTCACTATACTGAGTTTCATTAAGCAAGCCATCCAGATCAGCCGTATTATTCATCTTTATTACGGCTATATGCTGCCCATAGGGGTCTTCATTGAGCAATTCGGGGGCATTCTCCAGCTCCTCGTTGACTTCAATGATAGTTCCGCTGACCGGGCTGAACATGCTGGAAACAGCTTTTACGGACTCTATGACCCCGATCTGTCCGCCTGCTTCTACAGCTTCATCAAGCTCCGGCAGTTCTACAAATACGATATCTCCCAGATGCTGCTGGGCGAAATCAGTAATTCCTACGTACGCCTTGTCGTCTTCAACCCTTAGCCATTCGTGTTCAACTGAATAATAAAGACCTTCCTGTATCTTCATAAATGATCCCTCCATTTATTAAATAGTTCTAATTTAAGAGTCTTGCCTGATGTTAATCCCGCCTGTCATTCTGAGCGCCAGCCCAGCGACGATGCCATCCGGCAGCCATAAAAAGACAAGCGCAGCACATACTAAGCGCCGGTGATTCTTTAAGATCAGTTTCTTATCCCTTCTGTCGGGTTTTCTTCTGATAAAACAGGCCCTTGCCAATCTGTGCTTTTACTGGTTTGCTGCGTATCATGATGTCAAGCTTCCCGCCATCCTCGGCATACTTTCTGTCAATAAGAGCCAGGCCGATATTTTTATCCAGCGAAGGAGCAAAAGCGCCGCTGGTCACCCAACCGATTTTCTGCCCGTCTTTTTGCACTTCATAATGAGATCGGGCTATACCCCGTTCCAACATTTGAAATTCCACCTGAACTCGGCCAGGCTTACTGGCTTTTTGCCGGATCAACGCTTCTCTGCCGATAAAGTCGTCATTATCAAGTTTTACAAAGAAACCCAGACCCGCTTCCAGCGGGCTGATGTCAGCATCCATTTCCTGCCCGTAGAGCGGCAGTTTGGCTTCAAAACGCAGACTGTCACGAGCCCCCAGGCCGATAGGGGTTATGTCATTTCCGCCGGCCTGCAGTATAGCCTCCCACAGTTTTTCAGCATGCTCCGGAGCAAAATATATCTCCATACCATCTTCTCCGGTATAGCCGGTCCGGGATATGAGACAGCTGATTCCGGCAAGGTGCACTTCCGGCAAGAAATAGTAATATTTGATCTGCTCCAGATCGGTATCACAGATCTTTTGCAGGATCTTCTGGGCCAGCGGGCCTTGAATCGCCAACTGAACATAGTCGGCAGATACATTTTTAACCGTTACTCCTTCGAAAGCATTCTCAAAAATCCATTCGTAATCCTTAGCTGTATTAGCCGCATTAACAACCAGCAGGTAATGGCTGGTCGAATATCTGTATATTAAAAGATCATCCACCACGCCACCGTTGGGATAGCACATAGGTGTATACTGTACCTGATTGTTGATCATCTTCTTCACATTATTGGTAACCAGATGCTGAAGAAACTCCTCGGACTTTTCACCCTTGACGTCGATCTCACCCATATGGGAAACATCAAAAAGTCCCGCTTTCGACCTTACCTGATGGTGTTCTTTGATGATTCCCTCATATTGGACCGGCAGATCCCAGCCGCCAAAATCGACCATTTTTCCATGATATTTTAAGTGCATTGCATATACGGGAGTCTTTTTCAAAGTCATATTCTTCCTCCTATCCGTAAAAGTATCCAGCTATATTAACTGCGCTATTGCTAAATTGATCCCTCCTTTCACATGATAGAAACACTGAATAAAACAAAAACAGGGAAGAAAATATCATTTTCTTCCCTGTCGTAAAGGCTTCAGGGCTTCATCCGGATATGGCCCCTTTGCCTGAAAGTTACACCCCTGACCATGATTTATCAGGAGCTTGCCTCTTCGGCGTATCATATAGATACTCTCCCATATCCTTCATTTGAATATATGAATTTGTTGTTCAACTCTTTGTTTTAGAATAGTCTTTTTTTCAATCTCAGGCAAGTTTTTTCTGGCTGTTTTTAGAACCGGGCTTTTTAATATCAGACCTTTTTCGCTTAATACCTGAGTTTTCTGACTGCAAGATGTTTTATAACCTTGATCTTTCAATTAAGTGAGATTAATTTTTACGTTGATTCTTGTATTTACAAAATCGTCCCTTTTTTATACAGACTATTTTGTATGGGAAAATTGTTACAAGTAAAAGGATATTTTAGAATGATGTTGAATTGATACAATACAACTTGGACGGATGATGTGGAGAGAGAGGGGGGAAAGAGCGGCATCCTTAGGAGCTGGATTACTACCCTTAATCTTTACCGGCAGAGAAGTTCAGGTGGGAAAATGCCGGAGCCAGGTTAATGATTTGAGGAGAGGGCTCTTTAATTAATCTGGCCTGGTACGGCTTTAAATTCTGCTTTACGCCGTCCGGTAAAGCAAAAGCCATAGCTTTTATGGATGCAGGTGAAGGTATGGACAATTTAATAGAAGTGATAGGCATTAAAGAGGAAAACTGCATTAACTGCCATCAGTGTATTGCGGTTTGCCCGGTTAAAGTATGCAGTGACGGCAGTGGGGATGTGGTCAAATTCAATAATCATCTCTGCATAGGCTGCGGCAGGTGTATAGATGCCTGCATCAAGAGCCATGGCGGGGTGGTGGAAAAGAGCGCCCGGTTTCCTATAGATGATGCGGCCGAGTTTATAGCCGTCTTGCCGGAAACGGACATGGTAGCACTGGTAGCGCCGTCTGCCCAGAGCAACTTTGATTTAAGGAAGCTCATAACTGCGCTCAAAATGCTGGGTATTAAGGCCGTATACGATGTTTCCCTGGGCGCTGAAATAACGGTCGCCTGTTATCATGATCTAATTGCCTCCGGACAAGCAAATCTTCCCCTCATAGCTCAGCCCTGTCCCGCTATTGTCAAATACATTGAGCTCTATCAGCCCGGTCTGTTGAAGCACCTGGCCCCCAGCGGCAGTCCGGTACACAACATTGCGGTTTATGTAAAATCGCTGCATCCTGACAGCCAACTGGTCTTTATCTCCCCCTGCCCGGCGAAAAGGCGTGAGTTCCAGGACAGCAAAACGGTCCGCTACAACGTCATATATCAGTCATTGATAAAAATACTGGAGGATAAAGGTATATCCCTGCCTCATCTGGCGGACAGCGATTTTGACAATTGGGTGCCTGCCGGGATAGCTACTAACTTCTCCAGTCCCGGAGGACTGGGGGAATGTTACCTGCACAACTATCCTGATACCCAAGCCAGTTGGATAAGGAGGATCGAAGGCCCGATAGCCTATGACAAATATCTGCCCGATCTGGAAAAGGCTATACTGGAAGAGGCTTCCGATCTGCCTCTGGTTATTGACATTCTCAGTTGTGAAAAGGGCTGTAATATGGGGCCGGGCTCTATTAATCATCACCGTTCCCTGGATGAGATTGAGCGGGCGGTGGCCACCCGTTCCGAACAAAGCCGGCAGGATAAAGTTCAGCAGCAAAAGCTGACCCGGTTTTTAGAGGATGTAAGGCAGCAATTCGATTTTGAATACCATTCTTACCGGAATCTGTCCGAATATAACAATTTGAAAATACCCACCGCCGATGAATTAGATAAAATATACCAGGCCATGCACAAAACTGAAGCCAAGGACTTCAGAAACTGTGCGGCCTGCGGCTACAACTCCTGCTACGATATGGCTATGGCCATATTTAACGGTCTCAACAAAGGTGAAAACTGTCACTTATACCAGGAGAAAGAACTCCGCTGGGAACAGAATATACTGAATGACATGGTGGAAGAACTGGCTCAACTCAACGAGCAGCTTCAGGAACAGTTTGCCCAGCGCAGTAAACAGGAGCAGCTGCTGGTTCAGAACTCCAAACTGGCAGCGATGGGAGAAATGATAGGCATGATTGCCCATCAGTGGCGTCAGCCCTTATCTTCTATAAGCACCCTGGCGGGCAATCTGCAGATATATCTTGATCTGGATATGTTCGATAAAAACCAGTTCAAAGAACTGTTAAACGATATCAACGGCCATGCTCAATATTTATCCAATACCATTAATGATTTCCGCCACTTTTTCAAACCTGATAATCCCCAGGATATGGTGATCATGAACCAGGTAATAAATGACACTCTGGGCATTATCGGCAAATCACTGGAGTATAAAAACGTCAGTCTGATAAAGGATTATAATTTTTCTACCCCTATTCTCACTTATCCCAATGAACTCATGCAGGTATTTCTGAACATAATTAAAAACGCATCGGATGCCTTTGTGGAAAATGAAATAATTGCCCCCGAGATTATTATTACCGGCAGGGAAAGCGATGATTATATTGAAGTTCACATCCAGGATAACGCCGGCGGAATTCCTGAAGAGATCAGGGATAAGATATTTGCCCCTTACTTTTCCACCAAAGGACCGGGCATAGGTACCGGGCTGGGTTTATATATGTCTAAAATGATTGTGGAGGAACATTGCCGGGGACAACTGCTGGCCAGCAATATAGACCAGGGAGCCTGTTTTACTGTTAAGCTACCACTTGTACAGGGGTAATGATTATGATAAATCCCAAAGAATTGCAAGCGGCTGCTCAAGGTATCACTATTTTATATGTGGAAGACGACCGGGAATTGCGCCAGAATACAGCCAGGTTGCTGTCAAGTTTTTTTTCCGTAGTAGATACGGCAGAAAATGGGGTGGAAGGCCTGGACAAATTTAAGCAGAGCAGCTACGACCTTATCATTACGGATATTAATATGCCCATTATGAATGGGGTTAAAATGGTTCGGGAAATAAAAAAGGATAAACCGCACCAAATTATAATAGTGATATCAGCTCATGACGAAGCCAGATATCTGCTTGAATTGATTAACCTGGGAGTAGAACATTTTGTACTTAAGCCCCTGGACTTAAGCCTCTTTCTTACTGTAATTGAAAAGGCGGTGAGGTTTGCCCGGGTGACGCGAATGGAAGAGGAGTACAAGAAAAACCTGGAGGCCACGGTGGCCCTGCGTACGCGGGAACTTTCCGATGCCTTGGCGGCAGTTAGCGATCTTACCTCCGAGGTAGTATATCGCTTGTCAGCCGCAGCCGAATTAAGAGATAAGGATACCGGCATGCATAATAAACGCCTCGGCATTTATTCTCCCCGCCTGGCTGAGGAACTGGGAATGTCCTCTGCATTTGTGGAAGCTATCGCTTTTGCTGCTCCTCTCCACGATATTGGTAAAATAGGGATCTGGGATCAAATCCTTCTGAAACCGGGTCCTCTTAATGAAGATGAATTTGAAATCATGAAAACCCACACCACAACCGGAGCCCATATTCTGTCCAATTCTAAATTTAAGGAGATTCAGATGATTGAGTCCATCTCCCTGACCCACCATGAGCGTTGGGATGGCTCCGGTTACCCCAGCGGTTTAAGAGGCAAAGAGATTCCGATTGAAGGCAGAATAGTGGCTATCTGCGACCAATATGACGCTTTAAGAAGCCGCCGGCCATATAAGCCGGCCTTTTCCCACTACCGGGCCATGGATATAATCACCCGGGGAGATGGCAGAACCAGGCCGGAGTACTTTGACCCCCGGATACTAAAGGCTTTTATCCGCATCAGCGCAGAATTCGACCAGATATTTCACTGCAATCAATAGGCTCCCCTGGCAGGGCCGGATTTAATAACGCATTATGCTCTCCCAGACCTCGCTGGGGGTTTTACCCCGGGCATCAATAACCGGAGCATTGATTACCATGTCCTGCATCCCCAGTAAATCTTTGCTGCTTCCGGAAATAACCACGGCATCTACTCTGGTACCTCCGATGGAATCCACGTCTACAACCTGGCAGCCCTGATCCAGCAAGTATTCTTTGATAGGGGCCAGGTTGTTTTCTACGGCAACGATTTTATTCAAGTTATCACCTCATAAATATTTTTCATTGACCTTATTATGCTTTACCGGCATAGCCTTTATGCTATAAAAAATCACCCTCTGCCGTAATTCCGGCAAAGGGCGATCTCCAATTGTTCTATAAAGTTTGCCTGTTGGCGGGAAAAACCCGGCCAAACTACATCCGGTGGAACATAAGATTGCCGTTGAGATCGGCATCCAGGGTCAGGCCCCGTTTGACTATTCTGGTATAGCGAGCTTCCATCAGGGTCAACTTTTTGCTTCTTATATTGTCGTATCTGGTTATCATTGGGCTGTATAAAGGATGTTTCGTCAGGTCTTGCCGTATCTGTCTGGAAAAGGGGCAATATTTGAACAATATATTGCGGGCTACTTTGTTCAGGCGCAGCATGCCCCGGGACTCATAATTTACCCAGGTATGGTAGTCGGCCGCAAAGATATCACCGGCATTGTTGCGATATTTGTCTATTTGCACCCGTAACTTTTCTTTGGCTTCACCGGACAGTTCGGCATTCTTCTTATAAAACTGGATATAGTCGCTGTATTCGCCAACCAGCGAGTTCTGATGGGAATCGTTCTGGACGGAACTGGACATGGTTCGGGATAGTTCCCACCGAAAACGGGCCATGATGTCCACCACCAGATCATCCAGATTTTCAGCCGTAAAGAGGGGAAACAACAGGCGGCCGGGGGAATTTCTTACCCTTCCCGTGATTTCCTGCCACATCACGGCCCGGGCTCCGAATGTGGGCACCAGGATCACATACGGAAAAATCTGTTTCATTATCAATTCTTTATTGGCAATCAGTTCCGGCCGGTAGTATACTATTTCGCGATGAAACGCTGAAAAATCCACATTCAAAACCCGCCGGAAGGAATCGGTAAGCTTCTCCCCGGTGAGCCGGGCCGAAGCTAAATCCTTACTTATCATACCGCTATGCAAGAGCGGCAGATAGGTTGCCACCTGCCCACAGCATATACGCTGTCCCACCCGGAACAGGTTATCAATCTCATGGGATAAACGGCGTTCCACATCATTTTCATAAGCGGCCTTGTCAGCCTCCTGGATTTCTCCCCGTTTTTTCAATTCTCTGAATACTTCATAGTAATCCTGCTCAAACTCGTTTACTGACGGGTCTTTCTCCTGGCTGTATATTTTCTTTAACCAGTCGGCCAGATTATACAGGGGATAGTGACCCGGAGTCTCAGTCTCATCCAACATGCCATACAGGGTGTTAACCTGCTCCGGGTTCAGTATCTCCTCATCCATATAAGCATAATTGATAAACATCTGATAGAGCCGGTCATCATAGCTGCCCGATAATAGTTTTTTAAATATCGTCCGGTACAGGTCAAAGAAAATCGGACTTATCTTTTCCCTTATTTTAGCAAGCTCCCGCTCATCAAAAGACTGGGGTTTTATACGCTTATAAAGCTCCATCTGAGACAGGAACAGCTGGGCCTGGTCCTCCGGCACCTCCCCGAACTTCAGCAGTCTGACCATACTATTCTTTAGTTCTTCCGGAATATTAACATGCTTGTCAGTCATTTATTCACCCGATTTCTTCCCTGCAAAAAACAAAGCTGGATACTTAAGCATGCAGGAACTGTCGAAGGAGCGTTATAGTAAATCTTGCCCCGGGGAAGCGGTATAATGAACGAGGGTGACGCCCTGCACGAATGCAGTCTCCTGCATTCCCGCCAGACAAGTATTTTATCCTAGGCAGAATCCTGGCCATAAAATATTAATGTATCCAAACTGACACGTTTTTGCAGTAAAATACTATTTCTATAATAATATTGTACAAACATGTGGTAATTTCCTTCTTATCTGCTTAAAATCTTTGTCCACCCGATTATATGGAAATAATTTCCGTTATTATGCAGAATTCAGGGAATCATGCTGATTAGCGCCTAAAAATCTTTAAAAGCCGGCGTCAATCCTGATTAAATTGCTTAAATCGGCGTCTATTTTTTTATCAATGGGCCAATAGCCTCCCTGAGATGCCGCAAAGCGGTAAGCCCGACGGTATTTATGGGGATGAGCGGCTATATGCTTAAGCCATCGCACCAGTTCGTCAACTTCTTCCCGGGTGTTGTAAGCCGCCAGACTCACTCTGACCATACCGGGAATCTTGGCCATACGTCCACTGTCATAGAGTTCAAGGTAGTGGTCGCTTTCAGCCAGCCCCAGCAATTGGCGCACATACTTTTGGGCACAGAAACAACCGGTCCTTACCCCCATACCGGCATCAAAACAAAGAATAGCTCCCAAGAGGGCATGGGGTAGGTCCGCCAGGTTAAAGCTTATGACTCCCACCCGGGGTTTACTGCCGTATATAGTGATTCCTTTGACCTGCTGCAATTGGTCCAGGGCATAATCAGTAAGTTCCTGTTCATACCGGCCTAATTTATCCATGCCCAGTCGGTCAAGGTACATCAGGGTCCGGGCCAGAGCATAAGTACCGATGACATTAGGTGAACCGGCTTCATCCCGATCAGGTGGATCAGCCCAAAACACCTTGTCTGCCATTACCAGTTTGACGGTTCCTCCCCCCGGGTATTCGGGAGGGCCGCCGGCAAATGTGTTCCGCGGCCCGATCAATACCCCGGATCCAAAAGGGGAGTATATTTTATGTCCGGAAAAAGCCAGGTAATCAATATGAGCCGTATCATTATGGGGTTTCATGTCAAAATGCTGGTGGGGCACCAGTTGGGCTCCGTCCACCAGTATGGGGCAACCGTATTCATGAGCCATTCGGGCCAGCAGATGCACGTCGTTGACATGACCGGTAACATTGGAAGCACCGCAAACGGCCAGCAGTTTGGTGCGGGGGTAATTGCTCTTTAAATGCCGCTTAAGACTTTCGGTATCAAGCCGGCCCTGACGGTCAATGGCCGCATATTCGACTCTGGCCCTGGCTCTCCAGGGAAGGTCATTGGAGTGATGCTCCATATCGGTGGTGATCACCACATCGGCAGGTTTCAGCTGCAAACGGTAGGACAGCTTATTTATGGCCTCACTGGTATTCTTGACCATGATTACCGTATCCCGCACTGAATCAGCCCCCACAAAGCGGCCGATAATATCGTGGGCATCATCATAGATTCTGGAACTTACGAGGGATTTATAGCCGGTACCCCGATGCACCCCGGAATACCAGTCCAGATAATCATAGAGTTCGTTGATAACCGAAATCAAAGCAGGAGTGCTGGCCGCATTATCGAAATAGATATAGTTCCTTTTCCTGCCCCGGATGGGTACTTTGACTTTTAGGCCTTTTATGTTTCGGCGTAAAATCATAGCCGTTTTATGGCTGTCGTTAATTGTAATACACCCTTTTATACATAGTTTTTATATACTATGTTCACCAGGGAGTATGAGGTTCCTCAAAAATAAAGGCAAGTTTTGCTCAGGGCCCTAGATAAAAAGCTGAATACCGGCGTGAGCGGCATCCTCCAGATAGGCGTAGACATCAATGACTTCAATATCCGGCAGAAGCTCCTCGGTTTTAAAACCCATGATCTCCAGGGAAAGCTTGCAGGCACAGAATCTTACTCCTTTTTTACGGGCGCCTTCCAAAAAATCACGCAGATGGGGGGTATCTTTCTGGTCCATCATATTAATGAGCATGCTTTTCCCGATCCCGGCCATATTCATTTTGGACAGCGGCAGTTTTTCCGCTTCCGCCGGGGTAAAGGAAGCGAACATCTTCTCATAAGCGCCTTTATCCTCAAGACTGAGTCTCTCCGGGTCTCTGAGTATGAGGAGTCCCCAGAAGGCACAGAATATGGTGACGGTCATCCCTTTTTCCCGGGCTCCGTTAGCGAGGATAAATGCGGCCAGACATTTATCATAGTCGCCGCTGAAAAGCAGTATGTTCAGATGTTGGTTTTCGTTGTTCTCCATAATCCTTTTCCCCTTTACCTGTTAATTAGAAAATAGACGCCCCCTTCGAGGACAACTGATGCTCGTTATACTCGCAATTAAGGACGCAGATCAACGCAGATTCATTATAAAAAGACGCGGAACTCGCGGAATCTTTTAAGGAAATACGCGGATTTTATTAAGGTTTTCTTCCGCGTTCCTCCCTCTAATTTCCAGGATTCCGCGTCAAAAGACCAGCGAAACCGTGAAACTATTTTCATAGGTGGTTGTGGCCTCCGGCCATGACCTGTTAATACAAATTATATAAGCGACCCGCAGTCCCGGTCGGCTTCGGTATCCCCATCCCGGACAATATGCAGTCTGGTTTCGCCGTCATCATCACGGCTTATATAAGCCCCTCCGACATTTTCCTTATCCGCTATCCGCCTCAATTCTTCCACCGTAACCCGGCGCCCGTCAGTCAGCTCTATATTGACGATAACTCCATGTTCATTACGGTTTATGGCGTTGATTCCCAGCATCCGCTTGCCCCCTCCGATTAACTGTTATTATTATTATGTTTAATTTAGCCCGCTTTATCCGGAGAAGAAAATCATGCATAAGAAAAGCCCCGTCTGCTTGAGACGGGGCTGCTTTTCCACGGGAAAATAAATTTCAAGCCCTATAGTCAATTGATTTCATGACCTTGTCGATATAGGCCCGGGTTTCCTGGTACGGCGGTATGCCGCCATACTTCTTGACCGTGCCGCTGCCGGCATTATAAGCTGCCAGGGCCAGAGACAGATTGCCATCGAACTCATCCAGCTTCTGTTTCAAATAACGGGTTCCGGCCATAATATTCTCTTCCGGATTAAAGGCATCATTAACCCCCAGACTGCGTGCCGTTGCAGGCATCAGCTGCATCAATCCCCGCGCCCCGCACCTGGAAACAGCCGCCGGGTTAAATGACGACTCCTGTTTGATAACCGCCGCGATAACGCTCTCGTCAATACCATATTTTTCACTGGCCTGACGAATTATCTCGCTAAACGTTTTTTTATCTCCGGCACCAAATATTGATTTATCACCTGTTCCAGGGTTAACCCGCACATTTTGCCGCCTGGAAACGGATGCTAAAGCCTCCCATAGTTCCACCAGGCTGATCCGGCTTATAAGGTCGGTGAAGAAATTGGCCATAGGACTCCCTCCCGGTTATTCTTGCTTTTCTAGGACTTCATTCATATCAACGGCCTGGCTTACATCCGGAACGGTAAAAGGTACTCCCAAATCATAGATTTCATAAAATGCGCTTTGCTTCATCTTCATATCCATGTTCAATAAATTGTCCGGCTGCTCAGGATCGGCAGGCACCTGCATATTTAAGCTGATATCGCTGTCCATCTGCATATAATCGGTCAGGAAGTTTTTCTGGTTTATCCACACACTGTATACCATATCGGCATTCATGTTTTTAAATACCTGTGCTATAACCTGGTCCAATTCCGGGACTTCAGTCTGGGGCAGAGGAACTTTTTTAAGCACATCCTGGATAAGACGGCTTACGCTGTCAGGTCCCATAGTTACATTGATTATCCAATAAGACTCTCCGTTTTTCTGCTGATCATTGCCAAAACTCATTAAGGCTCCGGCATCTTGCAGCATCTTAAGAGAAGCCATGGGATCCTGGCCGCCGGCTTGTTCCATCAGGGCTTTTATATCCATGCCGGGAATCGTCATTTTCACCCAACCCTGCTCGGGCATGGTAACGTACATTCCTTCCTCGTTAAGCAAAATTTCGGTATTCACGGGCTCCAGGCTATTGCCGTCCTCTCCGTAAACTGCCATATTCACCGTGGTCTTCCCGTAAACCAGCACCGGGTCATTTTGAACCGCCATGTCCAGATTCATCTTCATGTCCACTTTTTCAGTTTTATTGGCTTCTTCCGGATTGGTTACCTCCATCTGCTGGGTCATATCAGCCTTGGTCTTGTAAGTATTGTAGTCCGCCAGAGCTTCACTGGACTTAGCCATCATTTCCTCTACGCTCATTCCCTGGCGCTGTTCCTGGTAATCCACCAGTACCGTGGAAGACTGTTCCTGCCAGTCGATTTTAGCTCCGAATACATCCAGAACTGCCCGCAACGGTACCATTACCTCGCCGTTTTCCCGGCTGGGAGCTACGGGTAGGGCAATCGTTTTGCCATTGAGGCCGGCCTCTTTGTTATCCAGAGTAAGGGTAAGTTTCTGACCATTCTTTTCAATAATCAGTTCCTGCCCGTCAGCAGGTATTTCCACTCCCAGTATCCGACCTACCACATAAACCGGTACCATGGTGGTGCCTTCTTCCACCCGGGGCTGGATGCGCGGCTGATAAGAATTGCCGTTGATATTTAAATTAACATCCGCCAGAGCAGGGGTCGCCATTAAAAACAGCAAACAGAAAGCCGATAAAACAATCAGTCCTTTTCGCAACAATACTACCTCCTTCAATAAGTCCTTTTAAAATGATACATCAAAATTAACTACGCCCCAACAACCAAAAACTGTCACTAATGTTGGTAAAAGTTATTAATACATATAATGGTACAAAATGCTTTTTCCGTAAAAAACCTTACCGGCATTTTAAGGTCAATAAAATCCTGATGTATAAACTAATATACATTATACTCTTTTTTACCGGTTAAACTATATTCAGAAGGGTTAAACTTTTTCCCAGTTTTCTAAACTTATATTAATTAAAAGCAGGTGAACCTTATCAAGATCGTATATTTTGATTACGGCGGAAGCCATTCCTCGGTGGTGGCCGCCCATATCCATGCAGGCAAACTGGATTCCCCGCAGACTCCTCCTATAAAGGAGATCATTAATCTGCCCTATTTTGACAAGACTCAAAAAGATGACTTCGGTAAAATAAGGCCGGCTGGAACCGACGCTGACGGCAACGCTATCTATGTGCTGGGTACAAAAAACAGCGACTCCGGAGGCCTCCTGACCAGTCTGGCCGAAGCTCAGGATGCAACCCAGGAATTTCGTTTTGTGGACACCATGCCTTATGTAAATATGTGGCTGCGGATTGGAGGCTGGCTATCCCGCAGTCTCTCTCTCCCTTTGCTGGGAAGGCCGTTGATCAGAACCGGTATTAAGGCAGCCTATCCCGGGCTGAAAAACCTGGTGCGGGAAACAGGGAAAACCGGGTTGATGGAGGTGCTCGAATGAATCTGTTATTTGCCGCCCGAACCGGAGTATTTGAAGCCTTAACGCTTGGATTGGGCTACCTCAATCAGGAAGATCAGCTTGAAACCTCTTCCGTCTTCGGCAATATGGAAACCGAGAAAGCCGGCGAGCTCATTTACCTGGGAAAAAGCGGGGATGACGACATCTATTGCGTGGGCAACAAACATCTGGATATCGTAGTCAGAATCAATGAGGAAATCAACACTTTGCTGGGACAGACTGACAGTCCCTCCCTAAAAGTGATTCCGGTAAGCGTGCCGGGCAACGAGTCACTCTACCCGCTTTCCCGTCTGGCCATGCTTCCGCTGGTGGGCAGTTTTTTTACCGCCCGGGCCAAATCATCAACCCTCAAAATCAAAGACCAGTTGGTAAGCGCCGGGAAAAATTTCCGGGCCGTAAACCCAGCCCCGGCCCAGGCTGCCGCCAAACCATTGCCGGATCCTCGCTAGGCCTTAACCGGCGAGGTTCTTTTTGCGCATGCGAATGGATATCGGGGTAATCTCCACCAGTTCATCGTCGGTTATAAACTCCAGACACTGCTCCAGATTCATGCTGCGGGGGGGATTCAGCTTCACGGCAATATCCGAGGTCGAACTGCGAATATTAGTCAGGTGCTTCTTTTTACAGACATTGACGACCAGATCATTGGGGCGTGAGTTTTCCCCTACGATCATGCCCCGGTATACTGCCACTCCCGGTTCGACAAAAAGTTCACCCCGCTCCTGGGCATTCTCCAGGCCATAACCGGTGGTGTCACCTGGTTCATGAGCTACCATTGATCCCCGCTGACGAGTGACAATCTCTCCTTTGTAGGAAGCATAAGAGTGGAAACGGTGATACATGGTCCCCATTCCCCGGGTATCAGTTAAAAACTCGGAGCGAAATCCGAACAATCCCCGGGTAGGGACCAGGAACTCCATATACATCATGCCGTCGCCTCTCTGGGTCATATTTACCAGTTGACTTTTTCTTGAGCCCAAACGCTCCATAACAATCCCCACATATTCTTCCGGCACTTCTACTACCAGTTCTTCAATAGGTTCACAACGCTGACCGTCAATGATTTTTTCAATTACCCGGGGACGGGAAACCTCAAATTCGTAGCCTTCCCGCCGCATAGTCTCGATCAAAACCGAAAGATGCAGTTCTCCCCGGCCGGAGACCATAAAGGTATCCGGGGAATCAGTGGGGACAACCCTTAAACTGACATCGGCTTCCAGCTCCCGCATTAATCTTTCCCCCAGTTTGCGGGAGGTGACATAAGCACCTTCTCGCCCGGAAAAAGGGCTCTTGTTTACCTGAATGGCAACTGCTACAGTAGGCTCATCAATAGCTATGAATTCCAGGGGGAGCACCTGCTCAGGATCACAGACGGTATCTCCCACATTAAAATTCATCAGTCCTGCAATCACTACAATTTCTCCGGTCCGCGCCTCTTCTACCGCCACCTTTTTCAATCCGTCATAAATATACAGCCCGCTTATCCGCTGCCGGTTTCCCACGGCGCCATGGGACGCCACCACAACTTCCTGGCGCAGATTGAGGCTGCCGTTGTGTATCCGTCCTACCGCCTGGCGTCCCACATAAGTGTCATAATCAATCATGCTTATCCCCAATTGCAGAGGCTCTTCATTATCTCCGCCGGGAGCAGGTATTTTGTCAATAATTATATCGAACAGCGGTTTTAAATCTGAACCAGGATCGGCCGGGTCCAGTGATGCTTTGCCGGCCCGGGCATTGGCATAGATTACGGGGAAATCAAGCTGTTCTTCACTGGCATTAAGCTCAATAAAAAGATCCAGTACCTCATCCAGAACCTCCCCGGGACGAGCCTGGGGACGGTCCATTTTATTTATCACCACAATAGGGAAGAGTCCTGCCGCCAAGGCTTTTTTAAGCACAAAACGAGTCTGGGGCATGGGGCCTTCCAGGGCATCCACCAGCAACAGCACCCCATCCACCATTTGTACGATACGTTCCACCTCTCCGCCAAAATCGGAATGGCCGGGCGTATCAACAATATTCAGACGATAGCCGTTATACAGAATAGCGGTATTTTTAGCCATTATAGTAATTCCCCGCTCCCGTTCCAGGTCGTTGCGGTCCATAACCCGCTCCTGTATCTGCTGGCGCTCATGAAAGACCCCGCTTTGCCGCAGAAGCCCATCCACCAATGTGGTCTTACCATGATCGACGTGGGCAATAATAGCCAGATTTCTGATCAATTCTTGTTTCATATAGGTGGTCGTTCCTTCCCTTTAACAGATTGGTTAAATAATTGTACTGTCTTTAATTTTTACCGGACAACTTATAATTATAATCTGTCCCGCAGCTGCCTGTCAGTAGAAATTTTTAAATGGCAGGGAACTTTTGCCGGGTAAATAAAAGAAGGACTCTGGTCAAGAGTCCTTGCAGGTGTACGCTCATTTTATAGCTAAGAAGCGACATTATGGTCTTCATAATGGGAAAACTCCATGGAAAAGGCTGCCCTTCCCTGGGTAAGCGATCTTAACACGGTAGAGTAGCCAAACATCTCCGCCAGCGGTACACAACCCTTTATAACCTGGGTATTATTGACCATTTCCATGGATTGCAGGCGACCACGGCGGTTACTGATATTGCTGATTATACTGCCGGTGAATTCCTCGGGAGAAGTTATTTCCAGGCGCATAACCGGCTCCAGCAACTGGGGCCCCGCTTTTTTCAGACACTCCCGGGTGGCAAGCATGGCCGCGGTTTTAAATGCCAGCTCGGAAGAGTCCACCTCATGGAAAGAACCATCCAACAGAGTAGCTTTAACATTGACCACCGGATAGCCTTTAAGCACCCCTTCTTCCAGGGCCTGTTTTATACCGGCTTCCACCGCCGGTATATATTCCCGGGGAATAGCCCCGCCGGTTATTTTATTTACAAATTCAAACCCTTCACCAGGTTCCAGTCGGAGAACGACATGGGCAAACTGCCCTCTGCCTCCGGTCTGTTTAACATAGCGGGTGACCTGTTCAGCTGATTTGGTGATAGTTTCTTTATAAGCCACCTGAGGCTGCCCGGTATTAAAATCAACCTTGAACTCGGTAGCCAATCGTTCCGCCACGATTTCCAGATGCAGTTCACCCATACCCGCTATCAGGGTTTGCCCGGTCTCTTCATTATATGAGAGCCTGAAAGTCGGGTCTTCTGCCGCTATGCGCGCCAGCGCCTCCGATATTTTATCCTGATCGGACTGGGTCTTAGGTTCAATCGCAATCTGAATAACCGGTTCCGGAAAATCAATAGATTCCAGCAGTATATCTCTGCCTTCCAGGCACAGAGTATCGCCGGTACCGATATCCTTAAGGCCAATAAAGGCCACAATATCCCCCGCCGTAACTTCTTCTATTTCTTCCCGGTGATTGGCATGCATCCTTACCAGCCGGCCCACCCGTTCCTTTTTACGCTTGCTGCTGTTATAGATGTAGCTGCCTGCTTTTACCTGGCCGGAATAAACCCGGGCAAATGCCAGTTTACCAACATGACGGTCACTGATAATCTTAAATACCAGAGCTGCAAAATCGCCTTTGTCATCAGGAACTACCTCCATCTCCTCACCGCTGTCCCGGCAAAGAGCCCGGGCCGCCTGTACGTCAAGCGGCGAGGGCAGATAATCAACCACCGCATCCAGCAGAGGCTGTACCCCGATATTGCGATAAGAGCTCCCGCATATGACCGGTACCATGCTTCCGGCAATGGTGTTCTTCCTGATAACCTGCCTGAGCAGGTCTTCCGATATAGCTTCATTATTGAAATAGAGTTCCAGCAATTCCTCATCAGTTTCGGCCAGGTCTTCAAGCATAGCGATACGCTGCCGCTGGGCTTCCTCCAGATGCTGCTGAGGAATATCACTTTCCATGATATCGTTTCCGGCCTGGTCGGAAAAAGTGTAAAACTTGAAGCGGATTAAATCGACCAAGCCATAAAAGTTTTCACCGGCGAATACCGGTAGGTCTATTACCAGCGGATGAGCTCCCAAACGGCTTTTTATCTGCTCCACCACCTGGAAAAAGTTCGCTCCTACCGCATCCATTTTGTTGATATAGGCAATACGCGGGACCTGATATTTATCCGCCTGTCTCCATACCGTCTCGGACTGGGGTTCAACCCCGCCCTTGGCGCAGAATATAACCACGGCTCCGTCCAGGATGCGAAGGCTTCTCTCCACCTCAGCCGTAAAGTCGACGTGGCCGGGAGTGTCGATAATATTGATATGACACCCTTTCCACAGACAACGGGTAGCAGCCGAAGTAACCGTGATACCCCGTTCCTTTTCGTAGGGCAGGTAGTCCATAACGCTTTCCCCGTCGTGGGTTTCTCCCATTTTATGGGTCAGTCCGGTATAATATAAAATTCTCTCAGTTGTAGTGGTTTTACCGGCATCAATATGAGCAATGATCCCGATATTTCTCAGTTTTTCCAACACGGAACAGTCTCTCCTTCTAAAACCAAAAATTAACGGCAACACATGGTGATGCCGAAATAATCAATCTTTAAACTATTTGAGTCCAGATTTAAAATTTTGCACCCAAAGTTATATTTTAGGTACTGAAAATCGATTTGTCAAATCATTATGGGGATTTTATTTTTCTTTATTTTTTTGATCCAGAGCCGCTTGCAGCAGCTCCCCCAGATTGGTGCCCAGTTCTTCTTTATCGCTGTAGCGGGCGATCAGTTTTTGGGCGGCCCGGCTTCCCATCCTGCCATAATCATCACCTTTTTCAGGCTGGCGGTAACCGCAGGAATGCTCCGGGCAAACCAGCATTTTGCCTCTTTTCCCGTTTACTATCAGCATATAGCGGCCACATTGAGGGCACTTGCTTTTGGATACATTGTCCGGCCGGTACACGGCGCTGTCGGCCCGGATACTTTGAACCAGGCGGGAAGCATCTTGGCGCATGTCGCTCCTGAAATCGGCTTGGTCAGCCTTCCCCTGGGCTATATCAGCCAGCCTCTGTTCCCACTGGGCAGTCAACTCCGGTGAACGCAAGGCTTCAGGTACCAGCCCCAGCAGCTGCATACCTTTGGAAGTCGGAATCAGTTCCTTCCCATGACGTTCAATATAGCTGGTATGAATAAGTTTTTCTATAATTTCCGCCCGGGTGGCGGGAGTCCCCAGACCGCTTCCCTTAATAGATTCACGCAGTTCCTCATTCTCTACCAGTTGGCCGCAATTCTCCATCGCACTAAGCAGAGTAGCCTCGGTATAACGGGCCGGGGGTTTGGTTTTTTGCTTAATGCTTTTACAGTTTCTGACCTGAACTTTTTCGCCTTTTTGATGTCTTCCCAGAGTTTGCTCGGGCACCTTCTCCTCAGCGCTTTCTTCCTTATCGGCAGGAATTGCCTGTACCGCACGCCAGCCCTGATCGGTAACCGTCTTCCCCCGGGCATAAAAGCGCTCGCCCTTGACCACCGTGATGACGGTCGTTTGATCATAGGCGAAAGGGGGAAACAGAACTGCCAGGAAACGTCTCGCGATCAGATCATAAAGCCGCTTCTCATCCTCATCCAAAGCAGCCGGCTTAAGCGGTTGTTCAGTAGGAATGATAGCGTGGTGATCCGTTACTTTACTGTCGTTGACCAAACGCTTGCCGGGATTAATCGGCTTGGCCAGCAAAGACTGGGCCAAGGCCTGGTAGGGTCCCGCCGCCATAGCTTTCAGTCTGACCGGCAGGGTAGGGACAATATCGGCAGTTATATAACGGGAATCGGTACGGGGATAAGTCACCAGCTTATGCCGTTCATAGAGATCCTGCAAAACCGCCAGGGTTTTCTGGGCCGGCCAGCCATAGCGCCGGTTACCGTCCCGCTGGAGCTCAGTTAAATCATAAGCCAGCGGCGGGGGTTCTTTTTTGGCTTCGGTTTTTACCTCGGCAATGGTACCCTCCTGCCCCTTAATTTTAGCCAGCAGTTCCTCTACCTGAGCCGGCTGGTACAAACGCCCGCCATCAGGGCCGCGCCAATCGCCAAAGAAGTTACCGAAATCGCTTCTCACCGTCCAGTAGTCCACCGGGCGGAAATTTTTAATCTCCCGTTCCCGGTTTACCATCATGGCCAGGGTAGGAGTCTGCACCCTCCCGGCATTAAGCTGGGCATTGAATTTACAGGTCAAAGTTCGGGTGACATTAAGCCCAATCAGCCAGTCAGCTTCCGCCCGGCAGACCGCTGCTGCATAGAGATTGTCATAGGCTCTTCCCGGTTTAAGACGGGCAAACCCATCCTTAATTGCATTATCGGTCTGAGAAGATATCCACAGGCGCTTAAACGGTTTTTTCCAGTGGACCATATCCATAATCCAGCGGGCTACCAGTTCCCCTTCCCTCCCGGCATCAGTAGCAATAATAAGCTCCGTGACATCCTTGCGCTGCATCAGTCCCTTAACCACCTGATACTGGTGCGAGGTTTGCTTGATCAGTTTTAATTTCATTTTCGGCGGCAGCATGGGCAAGTCCTCCAGGCGCCACTGTTTAAGGTTTTTATCATAATCTTCCGGTTCGGCCAGGGTGACCAGATGCCCCAAGGCCCAGGTGACCACGTAATTGGTCCCTTCCAGATATCCTTTGCCCTTCTGCCGGCAATCCAGAACCCGGGCGATTTCCCGGCCTACACTGGGTTTTTCCGCTAATACCAGGGATTTCATGCTTCATCCCCCGGTTGCGCACCTTTTTTATTTTTGTTTTTATGCGCCTTGGTAGTTCCATAGCGATCCTGCGGGCCTCGCTTGATGCTGCCCTGAGAAGCGCTTTTTTCTTTCTTCCTGGCAATGCACTGCCTCATTATTTCGATATCTGTATTTTCCGCCATTTTCCTGTCCTCCTGGATTTAGCATTTCTATGTTATTATACCACAGCAATCAGCAAAAACCGGAACGCTCCAGACCCAGGGGAAATAATAAAGGCGGCCGTCCATTAGTATTTCCGGCAGGATTTAAAAAGGGCTTAGCTCTATTATGGCAGCATATTGTTAAAACCCTTTGCATGCTATGTTTTTTTTGGGTAAATTCATGGTGAAGGCCGATATATAGTGATATTAGGCATTTTTCCCTGCGCAAAAAATATGGAAATAGTATATAATTAGAATAGTTCCCTAACGGATAATTATATTTTCCCCCGTATATTTTGAGAAGGGAGTTGATGCATAAGCACGTGTATTGGATGGGCCTTTATTAAAATTTAACAGGGGTGGATAGGATGGGTAGACCAGACTTAAACCGTAACGAACTAAGCTTTTTACGGAATAACTTTGTTGATGCTGGAACACTCGGAAATGCCTGTCTGGATGTTGCTGTGGCTGAAAGATTTGACCATTGCTTAGCCAAGATCATTAACCATATGCCTGCCGGTATTATTCTTTTTTCAGGTAATGGTAAAATTGAGCTTGCTAACTTTGCTATGGGACAAATCCTTGGTAAACAGCCAAAGGATATAGTAGGAACCCCGTTGTTTGATCTTTTTGTCGGCCATAACCCTTTAATCGGAAAGTCTTTTTATAAGGACTCATTCAATAATGTGGAGGTTTTTTTAAATGGGATCGCCCAGAAAATTCCCTGTCTGGTTTCAGGCTATATAAACCGAGCCGAAAATGGAGCTATTGACAGCGGAATAATATTTTTTCAAATTATGGATCGGCTCCATCGCCCGGTAGTCCGCTCCGGAGCCCGGGCACAGTATTGTTTTGACGATATCATCGGCGCCAGCAAGGTTTTGCAGAAATGTATTGCCAATGCCCGGATAGCTGCCAGCAACGACAGTAATGTATTGCTGCAGGGAGAAAGCGGTACCGGCAAGGAAGTCTTTGCCCAGGCTGTACATAATGCCAGTTCAAGGGCTCAAGAGCCTTTTGTAGCTATTAATTGCGGCGCCATCCCCCGGGAACTGGTTGGCAGCGAGTTGTTTGGATATGTTGAAGGAGCATTCACCGGAGCCAAGCGGGGAGGAAAGATCGGCAAATTTGAGCTGGCTTGCGGAGGTACCATTTTTCTCGACGAAATCGGAGATATGCCCTTTGATTTGCAGGTAGCATTGCTGAGAGTACTTCAGAACCGGCGTATTATCCGGATTGGCGATTCCAGAGAAATCTCAATAGACGTCCGGGTAATCTGTGCTACCAACAAGGATCTTCGCTGCGAAATAGAAAAGGGAAATTTCCGGGAAGATTTATATTATCGTTTAAATGTTATCTCCATTACCATTCCTCCGCTGCGGGATAGAAAAGAAGACATCCCCTTACTGGTTAAATATATGCTGGGGAAATGGAATGGGAACCATGCAAACATTCTCAGTATTTTGGAACCAGGTATAATGGATTGTCTACAGAATTACTCCTGGCCCGGCAATGTCAGAGAACTGCAAAATATAATAGAAAGACTGGTGTCGATATCCCTTCACCGTTCTATAAGCTGCGAGGATTTGCCGCCGGAGATAATTTTCCCTCTGAATACTCCCACCATAATGACTCACCATCACCTGCCGTTAACTGATTCCAAGTTCGGTTATAAACAAAAGCGAAAACAGGATATGGCAGCAGCAGAATACCATAAAATAGTAAGTTTACTATCTGTCCATAGAGGCAATGTTTCCCAGGTAGCCAGGGAAATGGGACTGTCCCGTATGACCCTGTATCGCAAGATGAAGCTCTATAGCATCACCCGCGACCATGAAGACCAATAGTGCCTTTTTTAAGAAATCCCCTGTGCAGATCAGCTGAGCACAGGGGATTTCCAAGGTAAAAGGAGTTAGCTTAGCTGCCGGCATTCTCATTTCCAGCCCCCAAGGGCGGAATACTCTCTGTACCATCCTAATTTGCAATTATCGTGCCAACAGCAAACGCAGCGGGATTTTACCGCCAAACGGGCGCCAGGCCTTATACCAGTGTCTTTTGGAATTTGTGCCTTTTGTCACAATTTGTAATGTTACGTAACCTATTCAGGTATCATCTCCTGTGACAGAAAGCCGAGGCCACTGCGTATGAAAAAGTCTGTCCCGAAGTCCACCGGACCTCGGGACAGACTTTACGGAGTAAATAGATAATGGAAAAAATCATGACGCAGTTACATCTTTTTGGGTCAAGTAGATTATCCAGGCAATCACCAGGGTCACCAGACACACAGTAAAAGCGGATTTAAAACCTGAAGCGGCAATAATATCATTGCCCACAGGAGCCCGGGCAATGATAGCCGCCATTATCTGCTGATAAAGGGCTCCGCCGCTGAAAGCGCAAAAATTCAAAACCCCTAAAGCGGTGCCGGTCATTCTTAAATCAATATTCTCCTGCAGATTACCCGACATCAGCGCAAAGGTCCCGCCAAAGATACCATATAAAAGCAACAAAACCCGGATAAAGCTGAGCGACATGGAGTCAATCCAAAATACCAGCGGGATCCAGGTCAGAATATAGCCGAAAATACCAACCATAGCCACCTTTTTTTTGGACTTTACCACCCGGTCAGCCAGAATTCCAACCATAAGACACCCGCCTATCATGCCGATAGGAATCATCGTCAGCAGCTTGCCGGCCTGGGCATTGGTCAGATGATAGACATTCATCAGGAAAGGCCCGCCCCACAGTCCTTGAAAACCCATTATGGTTCCATACAAGACAAAAAACATTACCGCTATGGTCCAAAAATTATATTTGCCGACCAGTATCTTAAGGCTTTCGCCTATACCTAAAGGAATGGTATCCACAGGCGGTATATTTTCGATATCGGCAATACTGGCGCCGCCTATCTCGTAAGGTTTATTCCGGACAATCAGGCAGAGCAAAATGGCTATAACCAGAGAACTGAGTCCCACTGTGGTCATAGCGCCTCTCCAGCCTATGAAGGCCATAAGAGCGATCATAGGAGCAGTAGAAGCCAGTGAACCTATATTGCCGATAGCTGTGAGTATCCCGCAGTAGGTGGCAAATTCATTCCTCTTAAACCAGTCGGATAAAATGCGGGTAGCGGAAACGAACACAAACCCTGACCCCAGCCCTACCAGAAATCTCGCTGCCAGGACGGTGCCGTAATTATTGGCCTGGCCCAAGAAAATAGCTCCCAAGCCGGCCAGCATTACAAATAGGGATAAGGTCTTGCGTGCTCCCCAGCGGTCAGCCAGAATACCGGCCGGCAATTGCCCCAAGGCATAGGCATAAAAGTACATGGAGCCGATAAATCCTACCGCCGTAGGGGTTATTCCAAAGGCGGCAACCAGTTCCGGAGCCATAGCTGCCGTTGAGGTGCGGTGGAAATAAATTATGAAATACGCTGCGGTAATGACCGCGTATATGTAATAGCGATAGGACAGAGTTTTTCTGACGGCAGCCTCAGAGGCTTTTTGAACATATCCCACGACCATCCTTCTTTCCGCAATATTATCGTTATATATTGGCGCCCTCAGGCATCAAGCTGCTGCCCCTTTGTTTAAGGACAGAGACGATACCAATATACCGGCAATTATCAGTAAACCGCCGATTATGTGATAGGCATAGATTGTTTCCCGCAGATACAAGCCGCTGATTATCAGCGTATAAAGAGGGATCAGGTTATAAAAAATGGCTGCTCCGGAAGCACCGAAATCTCTTATCCCCTGATACCACCAAACAAAGGCCAGGACCGAAGCAAAAATACCTAAAAACACAAGCAGCCCTACCGCAGACCAAGGCAGGCTGGTAACCTGATAAGCATGCACTTCCCAGGCAGTCAACAGCCACAAAAAAGGAAGTCCCATTACGGTGGTGAAAGCAATTGACTCCAAAGGGCTCAACACCTTCATGGCTTTTTTGCCTAACACCGAAAATAAAGCCCAAACAAAGGTGTTAAGGAAAATGATTATGTCCCCGATATTGAATTTGGCCAGTGAACTCACATTTCCGGCACTGATAATTATAAATACCCCGATAATGGATAAAAGCGCCCCCCCATATTGGGCCCCGGTAACCTTTTCTTTCAGGATCAAAGCGGCCAGCAGCATGGTAGGAATGGGGTTAAAGGAATTAACGATGGTACTATTGGCGACCGTGGTGTATTGAAGCCCCACATAAAGAATCCCGTTGAAGGCGACTACACCGGTAAGACTGATCATAACCAGATTCAAAAGGAAAGGCATATCGGTTTGGGGCAGCCTTTTTCGGCAGATGATAATCCAGAGGCCGAAAATTATTCCCGCCACGGTAAAGCGTCCGGCGGCAATGGCGAATGGCGGTAAGATGCCCACCAGCATTTTGCCGAAGACGAAGTTCAGAGCCCAGAGGAAAGGTACAATCAGCATCAAAATAAAAGATCGTTTCATTGCATAGCCTCCTAAAGCCTTGGCGGGCCAGCCCTCCGGGGGGCTCAATCCTCCTGCGGCCGCCGCCTGAATATAAATATTGCTGCATCTGTTTCCAATTATGCAGATAATTTCGGCTTTAATCAAACACAAAAAGGCCACCCTGTGACCTTTTTGTGCCCTTTCCTTAAGCTGTAACGCTTAAATTATGGTTCAACTGCAGCATTGCTCGGAGGCATGGAAGCAGCGTTTCTAATCTGATTAATCTTATTGTAGATTTGGATCGTACCCAGTATGAACAATATCGTAATGAAAATAGACATGGCCGCCGGAACGGCTTGTCCCTTGGCAAAGAAGCTGTATACGAAAAATGCCAGCGCTGCCGCAGAACTGATCCACATGAAGGCCCCGGGGATAATTATCCAGCCATAAAAATGACCGTCGAACGGTTGCCCGCTTTCTAATTTTTTAATAATCATAATTCCATAAGGGAATATGGCAAAAGTCAATGAAACCAGGGCAAATCCGGCCCAAAGCTGGCTGAAAGGAGTATAGAATGCCAGCAGGGTGCCGACCAGAACTACAAAAAAGGTCGACACGATAGGCTTCTTAAGCTGCAGGGATTCCAAAACCGGAAAGTGATTGGCCAATTCTTCAACCGAATAGCGGGCTCCCCGGGCATAGGCATCCATGGTGGTAATGACAAATCCGGTCAGGGTCAATGCCCCGATCGTCATACCGATGCTCTGGGGAATACTCAGGTATTGACTGGCAATATTGGCAAAAGCGGTAGAGAAGGCTCCCCCGGCATTAGTTACAACACTGGAAATAAAGTGGTCATAGCCGAATTGAGTGGCGATCAGACCGATGGTGGCAATACACAGCACGGTCTCGCCTTTGGTCCCAAAACTCACTACGCCGAAAGCGTGCTTTTCATTGCTGAGCTGACGGGAGGCTATGCCGGCCGACATCATGCTGTGGGTGGCATTTATAGCTCCGCAGGTGATTGTCCCCATAATTGCCGGCCACAAAAAGCCCCGGGCTGTTTCCCAGCCGACAAAGGCCGGAAAGATGAACTTGGGCATACCAATCAAAAGAGCTATCGTTATTAAGCCTATGCCGCCGACTAAGACCCCTGAATTCAAGAAATCGCGGGGAGCCAGAATCATCCACACCGGCAGATAGGCAGCTATGAATGTATAACAGATCAAGATGATCACCCAGGTATTATAGGAAAGAGCGATGGGATGCTTGACCCCCAGATAGATGAAGAAAATCCACACTATCAGAGAAACGATGGTTCCCTTGGCCACTGAAATCCCTTTGTAGGCTCTCAGATAGCCGAAACAGATAGCGATAACCGTCAGCATTATGGTGGGGATGGCTGCCATCGGTACGGTTTCCATAGTCTTGGCCATGGTAGTCATGAAAATAGCATAAGTAATCGTGCCTAAGAACCACAAGGCCAAGGTGGTAACCACACCAGTTCCTCCACCAATTATTTTCCTGGTGATCTCGCCCATGGTAGCGCCGTTCTGGCGAACCGAAGCCATCATATGGATATACTCGGTAGGGGTGCCTAAAAAGGTGACGCCCAGCAGAAGCCAGACTATAGCCGGAATCCAGCCCCAATACAGGCCGACAATGGCTGAGAGAATGGGTGATAAGCCTGCAATGGCCATAAAATATTGCCCGGAAACTATAACCGAATGATTGGCGGCATAGTCCCGGCTGTTGCCGGCCAGAGCTGCAGGCGTAGGCCGGTTGGGATCCGGCGGCAATAAGCGCTCAATCGGTTCTTTGGTCATAAAATGGGATGCCAACAGTACTCCATATCCTCCAAGAAGCCATACTAGTGCATTCATTATTCTTCCCCCTTCAATATATTGAGGATTTAAGAACCTATACCCCCGGGCGTTGTTCCCTATTCCCCCACCCGGGGGTATAATGGGCCTCGCAACTTAAGAAAACAGCATTACTATTTTTCGAAGGTCCTGATTTCCAGAGTCATGCACCCTTCCGGAATATCATAGGGACCATGGTACATTCCCGGGGGACGGCAGGCATACATGCCTTTGATATAGGTCTCCCTCTTTTTCAGATCTATCAGGCTGCCTTCGAGTATATATACTTCCTCCCAAAAATCATGGACCAGTGTCTCGGTCGTCATCATACCGGGAGGAAACTTAAGCAGCCTGGTATATGAACCCGTTTCCGGGTCGTGACTGAGTATTTTCTCAATGATACCCTCCTGCCCTCCCTCTACCTGCCGCCAGGTGATGTTTAAATCGTGGTCGAAAAATTCCAATTCTGGTTTTGGCATTAGATCCCCTCCTATTAAAATCAGTGTGCTATATTACCTGATGTTTATTTCTTGTTTTAAGGGCGGCCAAAATCCTTGCGGGGGTAACAGGCAGCTCATTGAAATGTACGCCAAGGGCATTGCAAACCGCATTGACTATTGCCGGGGCCACTGGGTTTATAGCAGCTTCCCCAATACCTTTGGCTCCGAAAGGACCATTAGGTTCATCTGTTTCTATAAATATGGTAGTCATCCGGGGCATATCGACTGTTCCGGGAATGCGGTAATCCAGGAATCCGTCATTTAGAACTTTACCGTCCTTAATGATCATGTCCTCCCACAGCGCCCAGCCAAGGCCCATGCCTATGCCGCCTTCAATCTGACCTCTTAAAAGAGTCGGGTTAATGGGTCGGCCCGAATCATGAGCGGCCCAATAATTGACTACGTCTACATGCCCGGTCAAGGTGTCTATTTCTACTTCCGCCATATGGCATCCGAAGATGTAAGCCGGAGATACATTGCCATAACTTGTCTTCGGATCCGGCAACGGATCACCGGTTCTATAATACCCGTTGCCAATAATGCAGGAGCCTGCATGGTTAAATACGTAATGCGCGCCTACCTCTGAGAAAGTTAAACTTTTCTCTGGTCGCCTCTTCCAAAAAATTATACTTTCTCGGGAATCCAATTGATCTGCGTCTACTCCCAGCATGGCGCCCGCTTCTTCAAACAGTATTTTCTTGGCAGCTTTGCAGCCGGCTATAATTCCATTGCCGCCGACCGTAGTCCCCCTGGTAGCATAGGAACCCAGACCCCACGGGCTTATCTGGCTGTCTTGTTCAGCTACCCGGACATCACTAAATTTAGCCCCCAGTTCTTCGGCCGCAATTTGAGCGAAAACGGTATCCTGGCCCTGTCCCATATCACATTCGCCGTGGAACACGGTTATTTTTCCGTCTTCCGCGATTCGAATCAGAGAACTGGAACCATCAAAGGTGGGGAAAAATCCTCTGTTGCCGGAAACGTGATTACAGCAGGCCATTCCTATTCCTCTGAGTTTGCCAGGGCTAACCTCAGTCTTAGGTCTGTTTTGGGCCGCTTCAAGTACCGCATCAATTGATTCGGTCAGGCCGCAGGTGCCCACTCTCCAACCATGAGGGTTGGTGAAATTGGGAGTCATTGCGTTTACCTTTCTGATTTCTTCCGGTCTAAGTCCCAGTTTCTCGGCCGCTATGTCCATCATACGCTCAATCATAAATATCGACTGGGCATTGCCGAATCCACGGAAACAACCGGTGGGAACCGTATTGGTATAGGTCAGATAACCATCCACTTTTACATTCGGAAATTTATACAAGGCATCAATTCTATAACAGGCAGTACTCATAATCGCAGGACCATAAACGGTCCTGCAGCCATTATTGCCAACCAGATGCATATATTTGGCAGTACAGGTACCGTCTTTTTTGAAACCCATTTTGACCCGGTATTTGATTGGTACTCTGGGGTTTCCAGCGGCAAAGTCTTCGTGACGGCTATTGATCATTTTGACCGGGCGGCCGGTTTTCCTGGCCAGGACAGCACAGGCGAGATGGATGTTAGTCTCGAATTTGGCGCCGAATCCGCCGCCCATAAACGGTTTAATGAGGCGAATATCTTCCGGGGATATGCCTAAAGCCTTAGCGTATACCAAACGGGCCTTATTGGCGATCTGGATGGGCACCCACATAGTCAGGCGGCTGCCTTTTTCCGGACGAACCAAAGCGCACATGGTTTCCATGTAAGATTGATAAACTTCATTGGTATAAAACTCTTCTTCTACGATCAAATCAGCTTCGGCAAAGCCAGCCTCAATATCTCCCTGGCCAAAGTGTTTTTGGGAAGCAATATTATCCGGCCATTTTTCATTGATTACGGGGGAGCCTTCCTTCATGGCTTCCTCCATGTCAAATACGGCGGGTAATTCTTCATAGGTAACCTCAATTAGATCAAGAGCTGCTTCCGCTGTTGCCTCGTCAATGGCTGCCACTGCTGCTACCTCATCACCAATAAAACGGACTTTATCTTTGGCAAAAATGTACCAATCCTCATTAGTGCCCATCGGGCCGAAATTTACCTGCGGGGTATCCTTAATGGTAGCTACCGCTTTAACCCCTTCCAGGGCTTCAGCCTTGCTGGTATCTATGTTCACTATCCGGGCGTGAGCATAAGGACTGCGCAGCATCTTGCCGTATAACATACCGGGCAGCTTCATATCGGGAACATACTGGGCCCGGCCTGTAGCCTTTTCCCAGGCGCCGCTCGCAGCTACTGACTTGCCTATGCAATTGAATCCCTTATTTTCTGCCATGTTACTCACCTCCCCGCTCCTTTTCCGCTGCGGCCATGACCGCATCAACAATCTGTTGATAGCCGGTACAACGGCAAAGGTTGCCGGAAAGCGCATCCCTTACTTCTTCTTCGGTGGGATGAGGGTTGACCATAAGCAAGGCTTTGCTCATGATCATCATACCGGGACTGCAATAACCGCATTGAATTGCCGCACTATTCATAAATTCTTCCTGAATAGGGTCTAATGTGCCGTCTTCATGCTCCAGCCCCTCAATGGTAGTGATTTCTTTGCCGTCGGCCTGAGGAGCCAACACTAAACATGAACTTACCGGTTTACCATCCATTATGACAGTACAGGCGCCGCATTCACCTTCGGCACAGCCCTTCTTGGGCCCGGTAATTAAAAGATCATCCCTGAGTACATCAACTAGTTTGGACAGCGGGGAAACCATTACATCGTATTTATCTCCGTTTACAGTCAAAGAAATTGGTATTTTCATTACTCTGCACCTGCCTTCCACAGTGCTGTTAGCTGTCTTTTGACCAAGGCATAAATCAGGTCCCTGCGATAATCAGCCGTGGCCCGTATGTCAGTAATCGGTTTACACTCGCTTGCCGCCGTTTGCGCTGCTTTTTCAACCAGCTCGTCACTCATAACCTGACCGTTTAATACCGCTTCCGTTTTTACTGCCCGCATTGGCACCGGAGCCACTGCCCCCAGACCTATACGGGCTTCCTGGCATTTGTCACCATCCAGATTAAGTACGCAGGCTGCATTGGCCAAGGCGATATCCATTGAGCGCCTCAGTCTTTCCTTCTGGTAAATGGTCTGGTAACCGTGGGGTAACTTTTCCAATTCAATTTCCTTTACAATTTCCCCAGGCGCCAAGTCGCATTTACCAGGTCCTTTAAAGAATTGATTGGTCGGTATCTTTCTTTCGCCATTTTTGCTTTGAACAATTATATTTCCGTCTAAAAGTATAAGCGGGCAGCCCGTCTCTGCCGAAGGAGCGGCCGTAACTATATTTCCGCCGATAGTCGCCAAAGTCCGAATCTGCCAGGAAGCCAAAACCAAGGCCGCCTGAGCCAAAAATGCAAATTCTTTTTTGATAACCGGTGAAGTCTGGATTTCATAAATGGTTGTTAGAGCTCCAATCCTTACTTTGTCGCCGCAATCCTCTATAAATCTCAATTCCGGGATGCTGGTTAAATCAATTATTCCGGAAACTTTAAGTTTTTTGTGTTCAAGGTGGACTATTAAGTCAGTACCCCCGGCCCATAATGTGGCTTGCGGGTATTCTGTAAGATAATCCAATGCCCGATCTAAAGTTTCTGGTTTTAAATAGATTGGATCCTGCAATATGCTCACCTCGAATCTCTAATATTGGGGAGAATGCCCCGGTGGCTTCCAGCCCCAACCGGCAAACAACAATCCTTCTAATTGAAGTCCCCCAGGAAAATAGGTTTAGGTCCTTCCATATGAATGGCATTATCCGGACACAGGGCAGCACATAGGCCGCAGCCATCACATTTGCCGGAGTCAATATCAGCTATTCCTTCGTCGTCAAGGCTGATGGCATCATAGAAGCACCACTGCGGGCACATCTTACAGCCCGTACATTTCTCGGGATTAACTTTGGAAACAGCTTTGCTTTCCCTGTCGACCATATCCCAGCTTACTATCTGAGGTAAGGTAATCCCTCTGAATTCGGCCATATTGCTGTATCCTTTTCTTTCCATATAAGACTCTAAACCATTTATAAAGTCGCCTATCTTTCTATAACCGCGGGTGCCATACATTAAAGCGGTACAGGTCTGAACCGTACTGGCTCCGCACATGATAGCCTTTACAACATCTTCCCACTGCCAGAATCCACTGGTGGCGGAAATGGGAATATCTACTTCCCGAGCTATTTTAGCCACCCATTTGAGCATAATGGGACGCATCCACGGCCCGCCGGTACCGGCAAAAGAGCCGTGCAGTAAAGGCCGGCCCGTCTCTACATCAATATCCAGGGCAGGGAAACGGTTGACGGCGGTCACCCCACTGGCACCGCCCGCCTTCATTCTCTTAGCCATTTCCAGGGGACTGATAGCTTCGGGAGTTAACTTTACAAATACCGGTATGTCAATGGCATTGGTCACTACCTTAAGCACTTCAACCGCAGCTTCAGGGTCGCTTCCCAGTTCCTGCCCGCTCTTATAACCCAGGTCACGGGGGTGGGGACAGCCCATATTGAGTTCCATCATATCTACACCGGTAGCCGCCATCTTTTTAGCCAGATCTTCCCATATTTCCAAACTGCTGCCGGAAATACTGCCCACCAATATGGTATCGTGCTTATGGCAGTATTCGGCGGATGCGGCAAGTTCCTCCGCCCATTCGTCAGGGGTGTAGGTAGCCAGAAATTCACAGGAATAGTTGGAAAAATCATGGGGCCAACCTTTTTTATGCAATATGGTAAAACGAGGCGATACATAATGTTGTAATTTAGGCTCGTAGGTAACTGTTTTGGCAATTATCCCCCCGGCGCCTGAATCCACACATTTCTTCATATATCGGGCATCTTTTGAAGGGGTAGCCGAGGCTACTACAATAGGGTTCTTGAACCTTTTCCCACATACTTCCACGCTCAAATCCGGTTTCATGATATCTTTCTCCTTTCATTTTTGATATATTGCTGCATCTTGAGCCTTAAGGGAAAAACGCATGCTATTTTAGTACGCAATTCCTATGCCAACACCGGTGGGAAATGCCCATGCCCTATTACTCGGGAACCAGGCGACTCTAATCAGTTCCTGTTGACCCTCTTATTTGTCACAATCTGTCATGTTACGTAACCTCTTTAGGTATCACCATCTGTAACATAAATGCCTGACCAGGTACTAAACTTGAATTGCCCGCATCTGTTTTCAGACAAAAAAATACCCCCGGCTCATGGCCTATGGGGGCAGTACTTTACAAGACTTATTAAAAGTTAGGTCCAGATTGGCTAAAAAATGTTTTCCAGGTTTACAGCCTCCTTTCTGGGAATATGTTCAATCATGAGTTTTAATTCAGCCAGCTGCCCCAGAGAGAGCGCCGTATTCCGGCTGGCAGCATACTCTTTAACCCGGGCCAGTGAAAACTCAATATTGTCCATCTCCTGATGGTCCAAAAAGACTGGCCACCATTGGGCTTTTTCTTCCCATTCCCGCTCCAGCTGTTCACTCTGTTGGGCCGCTGATTGCCAATCCTGCTGGACTATGGCCAGACTTATCCCGTCAATTTGCCGGCTCAGGTCATCAGCGGTTTCCTGCAGCGAGTGGTTAAACCAGACCGCCATACCGATAATCAAACTCAGGATTGCAGTTAATGTAACCAATAATCTCATTCCCATCGCTCCCTTTAATTAGAAAATAGCTGCAGATTATTAATAAAACAGACGCGGAACCCGCGGAATCTTTAGGAGATACGCGGAATTTATTAAAGTTCTCTTCCCCGTTCTTCCCTTTAAATTCCCTGAATTCCGCGTCAAAAAATACAGCAGAACCGGCGGCTAATTTTCATTGCGGGTTACGGTCTCCGGCAACGGAAGATTTCAGTTGCCAATAAAGCTGTCCATGGGCGTCCAGGCTGGCAAAGAAAACATCCTTGATATCATTGACTTCAGCCCTTTCCAGTTCCTGTCGCAGCCAGTCGGTATTATGACCTACTCTGGTCAAATTCTCGTTGATGATGCGGCCGTCAATTATCAAGGTGGTGGGTAAATCCTCACGTTCGGGACTGATATTCAGATCCTGAGGGATGAGCGGTCTTTTTTCCGATTTAAGGATCACACTAAGCTCCCCGCTGGTTTCCAGGATAGCATACTCCACATCACCTATGTCAGGCACATCCTTCAGGCGCAATTGTTCCAGCAAATCATTAAGGTTATAACGCAATCTTCTTAATTCTTCCTCAACTATACGGGAATTGGCAATTACAATACTGGGTTTGCCGCAAATTGTCCCCCGGGCCTTTTCGCTATACAGAGAAACCAAAGATAAAAGAACCTGGACCGCTACCAGAATAAATATCGGTATTAATCCACTTAGCAGAGGAATTCCGGTATTCTGCATAGGTATTGCTGCCAGCTCGGAAATCATGATAATAACCACCAGCTCATAAGGCTGCAGCTGGCCTATCTGCCTTTTTCCCATAACCCTGAGCAGGAGAACGGTAGCTCCATATAAAATCAATGTCCGAATAATTATCAAGAGCATGCGATCATTCCTTAATTTATGTGGTATTAGTTTTAATAATTGGAGCAGTTGGAAATGAAATTGCTTTTTAATATTATTGCCTTCTGCCGGCGCTTTATGTAAATGGAAAAGAAGCCAAGGCTTGGTCGTGGTTATCCCATATATATTGGTTGAATAAAAAACCACCCTATGGGCAAATAATAAAAAGAACAATTCTGGAGGTGAAAAGGGTTTGAAAACATGGATGAGTTTATTGTTAAAGTATGTTATGACCTTTGTAGCAGGCTTTCTGACCTTATCGCTGATTAACGGCAACAGCGTCCTGGAAGTACTGGCTATAGCTCTGGCAGTTGCAGCCTTAAGCTATGGAGTGGGAGATCTGCTGATTCTGCCTGCATCCAACAATTCAGTGGCGGCTATATGCGACGGGCTAATGGCTGCCATTATAACTTATATAATCTCCTGGTTATGGCCGGCAGTGACTGTCAGTTTCCTGTCTGTCGTCATATTTGCCATACTGATAGCGGCAGCAGAATATTTCCTTCATATTTATCTCATGGCATCACATGAAGTTGCCCCTTAGGCCATTTGCAAAGCCTTCAGGGCAATATTAAACCTCGCGTTTCTTTGACGCGGCCATGAAGATTAGTATGATGCGCGGCCGGACGTACCTTCAGGGATGGATGCTCTTTGACACCCATGTTATCTGAGCTAGCTCCAATAAGTTTATTTTATCGGCCTATAAGTTAATAATGATAGTGAACTTATTCACATTTGCACCTAAAAGATATATAATAAATTCATAAAGTGAACTCATTCACAAATGTGTCGGAAGGCTGCAGAAAAATTTTTTAAGAGGGATTGTGAATGTTATCACATATTCCGTTGGAAGGGGCTGAACTACAGAAAAATTAATTTGTAATTATTTTTGTAATTATTAAGGTTGCTTTATGTTATGGTCGGAACTTATAACAGAACATTTAAGGGGGTTGATAAAATGCTAGCCAATAAAGTACAAGTAAAGCCAATTATATCTATCACCTGCCCACGCTGCAGCGGAGAGGTTTATTCATTGGGGGTTGAACTTAAGGGTCACCTGGCTCAAGCTTATATGGATCTGAGCGGGCGGGTACGTGAATCCCAGAGAAACATGCTTAAGAAACTGGCAATCAGATATTTTGAAAATAAAAAAGAGATTACTGATCTGATCAATGCTGACCTTAACCGGGAACTGGCCTATTTTTACCAAAATGGCGGACCTATTATTGAAGCTCCTGTCACTGAAAAAGATATCCGGGATATAGAGCCTTTCTTTTATAAGACTATAGCTAATTTTTTCAGCCAGGTAGACGCCATGGTATATGTGGTGGGTAAAGGTGAAATGAGCGTTACTGAATTGGAAAGAGAAACTTATCAATATATTTCCGGTCTTTTTAATATCCTGGGCCGCCTGTATCAGGACCCGGAAGTCAAAAAAGCATTTAACGAATTGGTTAGGTTCGAAACGAGTCATAATATACAGCATTGATAAATCCTGGTTTATTTCAGATTTAACCTCCGAGGGAAGTGTGGCTGCAGCACACTTCCCTACCCCTCCATCCCAGCTCATAATTCTTTTTTATGCCTTGACAGAACCTGCAGCTTGTAAGATATTTTTAATAAACAACAGAATAATATCAACCACAGATTACTGGGGGAGCGAAAGCTGAGAAAGCCGCTACGGCTTGACCCTTTGAACCTGTCTAGGTAATGCTAACGTAGGAAAGTAACTGTATCAGTATAATTTTGAAGATGCATTTGCTTGTGCATCTTTTTTTGTTGCTTTAGTTCCCAGAAACTGAAAGCTATAGAAAGGAGACCACAATGATGTTAGAGAAAATAAGTCTATGTTTACGGGCGGTAAAGGATAAAACCCCTTTGGTGCAGGCCATCACCAATTATGTAACCATAAACGACTGCGCCAATATTCTGCTCTGTTTCGGCGCTTCCCCCGCCATGTGCGAAGCCCGGACCGAGGTGGAAGAGTTTGTCGGCCTGGCCTCGTCCCTTTATATAAACCTGGGTACCCTGACCCAGGAACAGGAAGAGGCCGCACTGCTGGCAGCCCGGCGGGCAGGTGAGCTTAAAAAGCCGGTTATACTGGATCCGGTAGCTTGCGGAGCCATCAGTCATAAGACCAGCTTCATTGAAAAACTCTCGGCTGGCGGGCCGGTTACCGTTATCAAGGGAAATACGGGAGAAATCAAGTATCTGGCCGGCTACCGGGGCAGAGTACGAGGGGTGGATTCAATTGATGACGGCGATGATGTCATTGACGCCTGCCGGAGTCTGGCAAAAAAATATAATACCGTGGTTGCCGCTACGGGGGCAACGGATATTATAAGTGATGGGAGAAGAACCTGGCTGGTACAGAACGGCACCCCTCTGTTAACCATGATCACCGGATCCGGCTGTATGGCCGGGGCTCTGGTGGCGGCTGCCGTTGGAGCCGGCGACGACGTTCTGGTCGCCGCCGCCGCTGCCATTACGGCCTTTGACCGGGCCGGGGAAAAAGCCGCCCAATCCCTTCCGGCAGTACTGCCCGGCACCTTCCGGGTCAAACTGTTTGATTTTCTCTATACCTTGACTGAGGACGATATACTGAAAGGAGGCAAGCTGCAATGCTTGTAGATTACAGCCTTTATCTGGTCACTGACCGGAGCATACTCAAAGGCAGGGATTTGTTCCAGGCGGTGGAAGAAGCTATAGCAGGCGGAGTTACTCTGGTACAGCTCCGGGAAAAGAATATCTCCAGCTTTGATTTCTATACTATCGCCTTGAAGATGAAGGAATTGGTAAACAGCTACAACGTCCCCCTGATAATAAACGACCGGCTGGATATAGCCTTAGCCGTAGATGCGGACGGGCTCCATGTCGGCCAGGAGGACCTGCCCCCGGCAGTTGCCCGCAAGCTATTGGGGCCGGAAAAAATACTCGGTTATTCAGTCGGCAATCCAGAACAGGCGCGGCGGGGAGAACGCGACGGAGCCGATTATCTGGGGGCGGGGACCGTATTCCCTACCGGCAGTAAAGCGGATACCGGCAAACCCATCGGGCCGGAGGGTTTACGTGCCATAAAACAAGCGGTTGCCATTCCGGTTGTGGGCATAGGAGGAATCGGGATATCCAATCTGGAAGAAGTAAAAGCGGCGGGGGCTGATGGAATATCCCTTATATCAGCCATTTTGGGCAGTAATGATATAGAAGCTGCCTCCCGCCAGTTGATTAACCTTTGGAGGAAATAGTGCGCAAGGAATTTTTTATAGACTTTGACGGCACCATAACCACAACCGACACCTGCTGGGCCATGGTGCAGGCCTATGCCCGTGCCGGTTGGGAGGAAATCAACCGTCAATGGGAAAATAAGGAGATATCCACCCAAGAATGCGCCCAGCGCACCTTTGAGCTTTTTGACGCTACCCCCGGGGAACTCCAAAAGCTCGTAGAGGGTATTGATATCGACCCTTTTTTCATTGATTTCTGGCATTGGTGCCGCAAGAGGGATTATCCGGTCCGTATTTTAAGCGACGGCTACGATTTTAATATCCGGATCATCCTGAATAAATATCGACTGCCTATCCCCTACTACGCCAACCGGTTAATATATGACCGGGGGTTCAAAATAGAATGCCCCTATCTTAACCAGACCTGCGGCAACTGCGGAACCTGCAAGACTGCTCTGATGCAGAAACTAAAACATGCCCACAGCCGGACGATCTATATCGGCGACGGGTATTCCGATACCTGCCCGGCCCGGCATGCCGACCTGGTATATGCCAAAGGCACTCTGTATGAATACTGTGCCGACCAGGGCCTGCCGGTTCTGGAATATCAAAATTTTCACGATATTCTGTCCAGCCTGGAATCCGGGAACTGAGCGTTTAACCCTTTACCTTCCGCTGCACTACAGGTATAGTAGAGGAGCTGGAAAATGCAAATCTTAAAAGACTGCAAGCAAGAAAGCTCCGAACAGTATAATTATTGAACCGGTTAAGGTTGAGGGAGCAAGGCTATGAAAAAGAGAAGAAAAAAACGTCGGCCCATCAGAGCAAGATTTCGGCTCTTAGTATTTTTAACTGTGCTCGGCCTGCTGGTGTATTTTGTTGGTCAGCAAATATATAATCGTCATATTGACCTGGCAGGCTTGGATGTGAATGCCTATATACAGGGAGCGGACGAGGCCAGTAAAGGCAGAGTTCAGGTCAACTGGCAATACCTGGCGGCAATAGACGGGGCTCGCTACCGCAATGATTTTCGCCAGGCCGACCATGAAAGTATAATCGCCCTGGCGAACTTATTTATATCCGAAAACCAGGATGATTCAAACGGACGGCAATATATCCTGCACAGCCTGGAGCAAGTCATGGATAAACTCTCCCTGGACTCCAGAGAAAGGTTAACCGTACGCCTTTATTTGCAGGACCTGGAGCAGGTGGCCCGCTATCGTAATAAAATCTATTATATAACCCGCCCCTCCGCCTCGCCTGACTTTATCTCCCGGATAACTGCCGGAGCGATTGATAACTATAATGATTACGGCATATTCCCATCCGTAACCATTGCTCAGGCCATCCTGGAATCGGGCTGGGGAGCCTCTGACTTGAGTTTAAAAGCCAACAATTTATTCGGCATTAAGGCCGACCCGTCCTGGCAGGGAAAAAGTATAAAACTCAATACCACCGAGTATTATAACCAGCAAACGACCGCCAATTTTCGGGTATACCAGGACATAAACCAGTCCATTAAAGATTATGGTAAGTTTATCTATAATAATCCGCGCTACCGGGAAAATAAAGTGTTCTCCGCTTCCTACTACCTAGAACAGGCCCAGGCGTTGGAGGACGCGGGCTACAGCACCAAGCTGGATGCCCAGGGCAATGCGATCTACGCCGACCTGCTGGTAGAATTGATCCAGCAGTATAATCTGCAGTTGCTGGACAGCAGGGTACAGGAAAAAGCATCTGGGGCTTACTAGCATTCCGGCTTAACGGACGGGCAAAGCCCCAATAACCTCGTCTTCACCTGCTAGCGCCAGGAACTGGTATAATTCTCAATTATATCAATCGCCGCAAACAGGAAGAAGCCCATAAAACTCAAAACCACAATGCCGGCATACATATCCAGATAGTTGACCCGCATCCAGGAATCCATAATGAAATACCCCATGCCGTATTCGGTCCCAAAAGTCTCGGTAAAAAACAGTATGGACACGGCGGTTCCCAGAGCCAGTCTTATTGAGGTCAAAACATCGGATAGGGCGGCGGGGATAATTATCTCCGTAAATACCTGTCTCTGGTTGGCTCCCAGGGATTGGAGGGAGCGAAAAATTTCCTGGGGAATCCCTTTTACCGCATCCCGGGAAGTGATGATGATTTGAAATATTACTATCAGAACTATCATTATCAGCTTGGAGGCTTCACCCAGACCGAAGAGCAGCATAATTACCGGCAGCAGGGCAATTTTAGGGATGGGATAGGTGAAATACACCAAGGGCGACAGGAACTGATTGATCCTCTCGCAATATCCCATCAGGAACCCCACCGGCACTCCGATTAAAACCGCAATAAGTATCCCTTCCAAAATCCGCGCCAGGCTGTAAAGAACATGGATCTCCATTTTGCTGTGAAATACCGCCCCAATATTAACCGCCACGGCATAGGGCGACGGTACGATGGGAAGCCGCAACAGCCATGATACCACCGCCCAGAGAACAATTACTATCGCCAGGCTGTAGAGAGCGCCTTGCCATTTCTCCTTTGCCAGCATCTTTTTCATCCCCGGTCAAGTATTTTTCTAAGTTTTACCGCCATATCATAGTACTCTTCCCTGAATCGAAGGTTATCCAGCTGAAAACAGGGGTTATCCAGAACTTTCAGTATCCTGCCCGGAGAAGGTGAAAAGACCGCAATTTTACTTCCCAGATAGAGAGCCTCGTCCACACTGTGAGTAATAAAGACGGTGGTGACATTATTCTCTTTCCAGGTCTGCAGGAAAAGCTCCTGCATCTCTTCCCGGCTGATAGCGTCCAAAGCCGAAAATGGTTCATCCATCAGCAATAAATCGGGCTTTAGGATAAAGGCCCGGGCAATGGCAACCCTCTGCTGCTGTCCCCCGCTAAGTTCTTTGGGATATCGGTGCAGAAGGTTATTGATTCCTAAGCGTTGTAAAATATAACTGCTGTACTCGTCCAAAACCGGACGGCCTTTTTTTATCTTTAATCCCAGCATGGCGTTCTGATAGACCGTTTTCCAGGGCAGCAGCCCATAATTCTGCAGGATCAGTCCTATCCGCTGGGATCCCGGGTCAATAGGCTGCCCGTCTATCAAAACCGTGCCTTGGTAATCCTTGAGGATACCGGATAAAACATACAGAAAAGTCGATTTGCCGCAGCCGGAAGGACCGATAAAGGTGTAAATATCCCCCCCGGCAATATTGATATTTACCTGGTCCAAAGCCGGGACCTCTTCATTTTTTCTCCGGTATCTGACGGAAAGGTCCTTAATTGTAATCACTTACCTTATTACCTCAAAACAGTCTGATCGACCAGGTCATTATATTCATAACTGCCCTTGATCAGTTTTTTGGCCTGCATCCATTGCACGACCTGAGCCACTATCTTTTCATCCGGCAACTCGGCCTGGCTGTACTGCGGAAGCTGCAGGGAATCTTTTATGTCGGGGGGAAAGCCCTGGGTCTCAATAATAAAATCGGCATAGCCTGCCACCGGTTCCCGGGCAAGATAAGCCACCCCTTCATTATAAGCCCTGAAAACGGCTTTTATCGCTTCCGCATTCTCTTTCAGGCTCTTGCCGGTAAAGGCTATGGCCCCGGCCTTATGAGCCATCCGGTCGGTGCTGTTCAAGACCAGAGCTCCATTTTTTACCGCCAGGCCCGCCAGGGGTTCGGGCAGGATAGCGGCATCAATTTTCCCCCCCTGCAGCATTTCCAGCCGGGTCGGGAGCTGGGGAACAGCGACCTTATTGATATCCGCCGGGGCCAGTTGAGCATCGGCCAGCATTTTATCCAGGCTGTACTCCATGATGGTGTTGGTGGAGAGGCCGATATCTTTGCCTTTAATTTCCTCCACGGATTTGATTCCGCTCTCCGGGCCGGCCAATAATTCAATATTGCCGTCGTTTTTAGCGATCATCCTGAGGTCGAATCCGCCTTCGTTGGCAAATACCACCGCCACGATATCGGTTATGACTCCATCCAATTTCCCGCTCTGCAAGGCGCTGTCCCGGTCTTGGGCACTTTTGAAATGCTCTATATTGACCTTAACCCCCTCCCGGGCAAAATAGCCGTTTTTCTCCGCAATAATAAAAGGAATCGACTCCACATCGGGCATAACCCCGATATTTATAGTCTCCGGCGGGGTTGCGACATCTTCCTTCTGACTGCAGCCGGCCCAAGCCAGACTGCTGATAATAATCATAAAAATAGTAAGCAGCTTTTTCATTTTTTCCCCATCCCCCTCAGCAATAAACTTAAATTTCCACAGTTTCTGCCATCAATCCGCCCATAAGTTTATAAAACTGCCGGGCAACTCTGCAACCTGTTTCCCTATATAATAATGCTTTTTGCCATTGCCGTCATGCCCCAAAGCATTAAAGTTTTATTCATCAGGTAGGCAAATCCGGATTTTAGCTGTAATATTAATTCTGGAAGGTGTTAGCAATGAATCGCAATCAAAATGGATATCGCACGATTTGGTCGGCCCGGGATCCGGTGTCGGCCATCAGCCATCTGGTAGGCTTTATTCTTGCCGTCATCGGCACTATATTCCTGGTTATACAGGGCCACCGCAGCGGCGGCGGCCTGTATGCTTCAGCCTTTGCCGTATTCGGGGCGACCATGATGCTGCTCTACCTGGCCAGTACTTTGTACCACTGGCTTAACCTGAACGACGATCGCATATTGATTTTAAGAAAACTGGATCACGCCATGATTTATGTCCTGATTGCGGGAACCTATACTCCCCTCTGCCTGATTGCCCTATCCGGATTGTGGGGCATAGGCTTACTGGTTACTATATGGGCTCTGGCGGTGGGGGGAATATTTTTGACCTTTTTTTATTTTGGAGCGCCCCGCTGGCTGACAACCGGTATTTATATTGTCATGGGCTGGCTGGTGGTGGCAGCCATCGTTCCCCTGGCCCGGGTTCTGCCCCCGGCCGGACTGATATGGCTCATAGCGGGGGGAGTGTCCTATACGGCAGGAGCTGTCATCTACGGGCGCAAACGTTCGTTGATCAATCTTCCCAGGTTCGGCTTTCACGAGGTTTTTCATATGTTTGTCCTGGGCGGCAGTCTCTGTCACTATCTCTTAATGCTGCTGGTTCTTACCGGCATATAAATCAGATTATCAGCAACCGGTTTCCGTTCCCGCCCTCGACAAAATATTATCCAAACCCCAATCAATAGAGCATCGCCATCAGCACCGCGGCAATTAACGCTATAATCCCTCCGATACAGCAGAGGCAGAAAAAATGGCGGAAAACATCCCGGTGCTTCAATCCGGTAACTGCCATTACGCCGAAGATAACTCCGCAATGAGGCATTGCGCCAAAGGTGCCGGCAGCGACGGCGGCAATGCGATGAACCACCTCAGGCGCAATCCCGCTGGCAACCCAGGTATGACCAAAAGCGGGGATGACGATTCCTAATGCTCCTGAAGGAGATGCGGTAACCACGGCCAGCAAACCGGTGACGGCGCTTATTTGAACCAAAGGGCCTCCGGGCAGGCCGGCAATTGCATCCAGGATAACTTTAAACCCGGGCGCCAGAGTGGCGACATTCCCGACTCCGACCGCGGCAGCGGTAAAAAATACCGGGGCCACGGCATTTAACGCACCTGCGTTAAGGGTAGCCAGCTGATGCGGCAGGTATCGGCGGAGCAGAACGGCGGCGCTGATAATCGCGGTTAACAAAGCCGGAATAATGATATCGGAAATCTTAAGGATACTGCCGATCAGTATAATTGCGATGAGAAGAATCATAGGGGTTATCGATAATATTAACGGCGGCAATTCATCAGGCTTAACTTCCGCATCATTTTCTATGCCTACCTTTTCATACCCTTCCCCGGCTGCAGCCGAAAGCGCCAATTGCCTTTTTATATAAAAAAGCGAGAAAACGATTATAACGATTGAGCAGACTATACTCATTAAGGGAGCGGCGGTAAGGGTCGTCCCCAGCTGGGTGGGTATGACATTTTGAATAGCGGGAGTACCGGGCAGCATGGTCATTGTAAAAGTGCCCACACCGGCAAATAAGGCGGCGATAAAAAGGTGCCAGGCGATATTCAACTCTTTAAAAAGGGGACGAGCCAGCGGCGCCAGGGTGAAAACGACTATAAACACACTTATTCCCCCGTAGCTCAAAACAGCGCCCACAACCATGATGGCAATCATTACGGCATAGGCATTATTTTTGCCGGTAATTTGCAGAATACGGTTCGCGATAGTAAACGTCGCCTTACTGTCCTCCAAATACTTGCCTAATATGGCTCCCAGGGCAAATATTATGAAGTAGCCGATAATAAATCCTCCCAGGCCGGACATATAAGATTTCTGCAGACCAAACAGGGTGGCTTTCAGGTCCATGCCATTGGTTAAAATAATGATGGAAGCCGCTAGGGGCGCAATGACAATGATATTTACACCTTTATAAGCCGCCGCAATCAATAAAATAATCCCTATAATAATTCCCATCGGGCCTAACCATTCCAATAAAAACTCCTCCCCCAATTTTATGGATTCCGGTAAAAAGAACGGCCCAAGTTGGTCGAGACACCTAACCGGGCCATTCTGGCATCAGGCACAGACTTCCTCCGTCCTTATGATCAAGTCATTATCAGTTCATAAGGATAAATTGCTGCCGGATTCAGCCGTCCCTGAATCTGGGGATAATGCAGCCAAGCCAATCGGCCCTGGCGATTATACCCCGGCCAATAGGTTTTCAGGGAACCGGGGCGGCTCACTTCAGATCTCATCTGCATCTGAAATCTCAGCAAATTCCTGCTTTAAAAGCTTCTTGGCTATTTTCCCGGAAGGGGTTAAAGGCAGTTGGCTTCTGAATATAAATTTTTTCGGTATTTTATATTTGGCCAATTTCCTTTTTAAATAAGCCTGCAGGTGGGCTTCATCTATTACACAGCCCGTTTTGGGTATGATAAAGGCATAACCGATCTCCCCGTAAATATCATCATGGACGGGTATCACCGCCACTGACTCCACCTTGTCATAGGCGCTTATAACCGCTTCCACTTCGACCGTATAGACATTTTCACCCCCGGTTATAAACATCTCTTTCTTGCGCCCCATCAGAATCAGCAGCCCGTTTTCATCCTCATAGAACATATCTCCGGTATAAAACCAGCCTTCGGCATCGAAAGCCTCGTCATTGGCCCGGGGGCGGCGGTAGTATTCTTTGATGATGGTGCTGCCCCGCAAAGCGCATTCCCCCACTTCCCCGCGCCCTACCGTTTTTCTGCCATCATCGACCAGTTTCCATTCCAGTTCGGGAATGACTCGGCCCAGGCTTTTACTCATCATGTCCACATCCAGACCCTTGGGGGTATAGGTGATTATGCCCGCGCCTTCGGTCATACCCAGGCAGTTATAGACATTGGGGGTCATGGTGGAACATATTTTTTCCAGAATATGCTTGGGAGCCATGGAAGCGCCGAAATGGGCGCTCCTTATCGAAGATTTGTCATAGTCGTCATAGTCGGGCAGGTTAAGCACCATCGCAAACATGGTGGGCACCAGCCCCCATACGGTCACCTTTTCCGTCTGGATGAGTTCCAAGGTATTCCTGGGGCTGAAAATGCCCTGCAGTACTATGGTGGAAGCCGTAATCAAAGGTGTGGTGCCTGATACTATAATGCCTCCCACATGATTGACCGGCATATTGTCCAGCCATACGTCATCCGGACTGCTCTTGAATTGATGAGCCTCAATCAGGCTGGAATGAATTATATTGCGATGAGTTAAAAGCGCACCCTTGGGATAGCCGGTAGTTCCGGAAGTATAGACCATCACCAGGCCATCGTCGGCAGCCACCTGAGCTTCGCGTTCGCTCAAAACCGCTTCATAATCAGGATATGATTCATTAAAAATATCCTCGAAAAGAGCGAATTTCGCCGCCGCAATCTTTTCCCCGGTCACATAAACCTGCTTGATTCCGCGGCAATTATCAATGATCTTTTCCAGCCGGCCCAGATAGGGCTTGTCCCCCCCGGCTACAAATACATAATCGGTTTCGGCGTTCTCAATGATGTATTCCAGTTCCGGCGGCATTAATTTAATGCCCAGGCCGACTGCTATGGCCCCGATGCGGGAGGCCGCCATCAGCAGGTAGAAAAACTCAGGCTGGGTCTCGAACAGATAAGCTATGCGCTCCTGTTTCTGTACTCCCATTTTGAGCAGATAGCGGGCCAGTATTTCCACCTTGTGGTCAAATTCCCGATAGCTGATGCGCTGTTTATTATAGACAAAAGCAGTCTTATCCGGGTAATTGCGGGCGCTTTGTTTTAAATAGTCGGAAAGCAACCGCAAAGCATTCTCTGTTCTGTTCATTAGCTATTACTCCTTATCCTATTGGCGTCGGTTGCCACAGGGCCTAATCGAAACGGGCGGCTGGCGCCCGTTGCCAATCAGGCCGGTAAATCACGGTAAAAACTCATTGCCAAGGTCGGTAGGCTTTTTATATTTCTTTAATTCCGGTCAGGCATTACTGTCTTTATCCCAGGTATTCCGGTTTGAGTTCAATAACCGATGAATCCGAACTCTTAAAATTACTGGCAATACTGAAGATTTTGGGGACTTCATTCAAAACATAGAAACGGGCACTGGCAATCTTGCCCTGGTAGAAGTTGGCGTCGAAAGAGTCCTCGCCCAGCTCATCCAGCTGCTTGCGGGCCAGCAGACCCTGGTCCAGGATCAGCATTCCGCAGTAGACCATGGACATGGCAAACATGATCCGATTGGCCCACAGAGGCTGATAGCCGATCTGGCCGGCGCTTATCTTGGCGGCCAGCAATTGCAGCATATCGGAAAAGGCAGCCAAGGCCTGAGCCAGCATCTCTATTTCTGCAGCAAAGTTTTTATCTTCCCGGTGGTTTTCGATAAACTGTCTTAACTCGTTCATCCATTTTTGGAAGGGTTGGCCCCCGCCCATATTGAACTTGCGGCCCACCAGATCCATAGATTGGATAAAGGTAGTCCCCTCCCAGATGGAATAGATTTTAGCGTCCCGGGCCAGTTGGGCCACCGGATATTCTTCTATAAAGCCATACCCGCCGTAGCACTGAATAGCTTCTCCGCATAAGCCCCAGGCCATTTCGCTGATGTAGGCTTTACAGAGCGGGTTGTTTATCATATACATGTCGTGGTAGTATTGCTTGGCTTCCGCATCGTCCGCAGCCAGGGCCATATCGGTGTACCAATAGGTTTTTAGGAGCAATGCCCGCATTGCCTCGGTGCAGGCCTTCTGATGAAGCAGCATCCATTTTACATCTTCATGTTCAATGATGGGTACCCGGGGGCCCTTGGGATCAGTGATCTTTTTGCCCTGAATGCGGATTTTGGCGTATTCGCGCGCATTATAATAGGCCTCCTCGGCGCAGCTTAAGGCCATCAATCCGGTGCTGAGCCGGGATTCGTTCATCATCATAAACATCTGGGCCAAACCCTGGGCTTTGCCGTCTTCGCCGGGAGGGCGGCCGATCAGCCAGCCGTAACAGTCGTCGTTTTCCCCATAGGCCAGGGTGCAGGTAGCCGACCCGTGCAGCCCCATTTTATGCTCTATGCCAACCGTGGTGACATCGTTCCATTCCGTAATATTGCCCTGGTCGTCAAAGCGGTTTTTGGGAACCGCAAACAATGAGATTCCCGCCGTGCCTTCGCGGGCGCCTTCAATACGGGCCAGCACCAGATGGATAATGTTATCCCATAAATCGGTGTCTCCCGAGGTAATAAAGCACTTAGTCCCTTTAATCTTATAGCGGCCCACCTTACCGGTAGGATAGGCTTTGGTGGCGGTGGCTCCCAGGTCGGAGCCGGCGCCGGGCTCAGTCAGATTCATGGTACCGCCCCATTGCCCCGCATACATATTAGGCAGTACCCTGGCCTTCAGCTCCTCATTACCATAGGCGTCAATCACGTCGGCGGCAGATCCGCCGGTAATCCAGTACAGTATCATACAGGGAGCGGCCGCGGTCAGCATCTCGTTTTGACAGGCGCTGAACAACCGGGGAACATGTCCCTCTTCACTGTAATTGAAGGCTGAAGGCCCCATACCGGCGTCCCGAACCGTGCAATAGGCTTTCTTCATGGATTCCGGCAGATATACCTTTCCGTCTTTAAACCGGGCGCCAATGGCATCGGCGTCACCATTGGCAGGGGCCAGAACCTCCCGGGCAATTTTATAGGCGACGTCTATAAAGGCGTCAAAGTCGTCTACGGAATAGTAATCCCGGTACTCGCTGCAGGCCAAAAGTTTTTCGGTATCAAGCCATTCCTTGACTACAAATTTAAGCTCCCTGGTATCGAACAGATAATTTGTTGCCGCCATAGCAATTCCTCTCTTTCCAAGGTTTCATATAGGGATTGGCTCCGGGCAAGGGGTATTGGCCTTACCCGGAAGGTTGGTGATTTTAAGCACACCTTAGCGTTTATTGGTTTTTCTCCAGATATTAGCTTCTTTAGAGGCCTGGACCAATTCATCCTGACAATCCGGATGGGCAATTGATATCAATGCCTCGGCCCTTTCCCAGGTGGATTTCCCTTTCAGGTTGACCATACCGTACTCGGTAGTTATATAACTGGTCAGTGAAGCCGGCATGGTTACAACCGTACCCGGCACAAAGGCCGGAACTATATTGGACACATATTTGCCCGTCTTTTTATCCAACCGGGCCGAGTGCAGGCCCAGGATCGCCTTCCCGCCCTGGGAATGGTAAGCCGCATAGTGAAAGTCCATCAGCCCGCCGGTTCCCGAGACCTGTTTGCGTCCGATCGACTCCGCCGATACCTGTCCGATTATGTCAACATTCAAGCAGTTGCAGATGGACATTACTTTGTCATTCTGCATAATAATCCACGGATTATTGGTGTAGCTGGGGCAGGCGATATTTACCGACGGGTTATGGTCGATGTAGTCATATAAGGGCTGCGAGCCCAGGGCGAAGGAACACATGGTCATGCCTTTGTCAATATTCTTTTTCCGGTTGGTTACTTTCCCCGCCGCAAACAGCTCCAGGTAAGCGTCGCAGATCAGTTCGGTATGAACCCCTAAATCTTTTACATCGGATTGGGCAATTATTTTGCCGATCTGATTGGGGGTGCCCCCGACCCCTAACTGCAGGCAAGCGCCGTCTTCAATCACCGGCACAATATTATCGGCTATCTTGATATCAATTTCATCGGCCTGGGCTGTAGGCAGGCACATCGGCAACCGGCTGTTTTCGACTTCAACTATATAATCCACTCGGGAGATATGGAGCCAGTTGTCATTCCCGTAGGCTACGGGCAACTTGTCATGGATTTCAACAATAATGCGCTTGGCGTGTTTCAGCTCGCCCACTACCTTGACTCCCTGGGTGCTAAGGTTAAAATAGCCTTTTTCATTCATGGGCGTAACCGAGACGAAGGCCACGTCAACCGGATTATCACGGTATATATCGGGGTACTCATGGAGAACCGAAGGGATCAAATAATCCAGTCCGTCTTCCTGCATGCGCCGGTCCCAGGGGGAAAAGGAAATATTGTTGAGAATAAAATGTTCCTGACTGGGGTCTGCTTTCACCGTCTCACAATAATGGAATACATTTCCTGCCATGATGTATATTCCAAATAATTCGTCCTTGCGTTCAGCCAGAGCTTTATCCAGCTCCAGGGTAGGGTAAGCGCATTCGCCATAGCCCACCCGGTCCCCGGATTTAATAATTTTTACCGCTTCATCGGCACTAGCCAGCTTGCCTTTATATTCATTCCAGTAACTGTTGCTCATAATTTACCTCCTCTTCCTAAATCACAGCTACCTGCTCCGGATGAAGTGAGTTTTAACCTTTTCCATACCGCTGCTAGCGGTTAAGCATTTCGGCAAAACTCTGTATCCGGGTCCTTTCCCTCTCCAGGGACTGCTGCTGCTGATCAATTTCCAAATACAGCAAAGGAATCCCCGCCGCTTCGAATTGTTCCGCAATTATAGGGTAATCAAATTCTTCCGGATCGCAGAATTTCATCATGCAGAATATTAACCCATCGGCGCCGGCTGTTTTAACCAGCTCAATCAGCATCTCCACCCGCTTTTTCTGCGGATCATAAGCTAACGAACACCCTTCAATCAAAGACCATTGCCGGGCCAAACGCAGCAGCGGTTCCTCGTCCCCGTCGGGGACGTCGGTACGGAATTGCCTGGATTCCTGGGCCAGATCGTCAGCCACCACCGTGAGCCGGTTTTCGTCAAAGATTTTCAGCAGGGCGTCCGGTTCAGCGGTGATTCCGGTTAGGACTACCCGCTTGCCCTGCCATTCCCGCGGCGGCAGTTTTTTAAGCTCGCTGCTGAGTTCATCAACCAGCAGAGTATGTTGGCTTTTTTCCATAAAATATCCGCTTTTAATAACCAGATGCCGCACCACCGGAGTTATAGTCAATGGATAGTTCCGGGCTACGGTACAAAATTCACGCAGGCTGCGGCGGTGCCGGTTATAGACCTCAATACTCTTCTTTAGAGCCGCATCGGTAATGGGTTCACCGGTGATGCCCTCAATTGCCTGCTTAACCCGCAGAAATTCGGTTTTAAGATACTCCACCCCGCTCTCAATTTTTCTCATCTGCGGATACACGATCTGGATTACCTTAATATCCGGAATGGCATAACCCCAATCCTGGGGGATAGATTTCAGGGTATCGCAGGGCGAGGAGATGATTACTGCATCCAGGTCTTTATATACCCCCTTCAAAGCCAGCTCAATGTTGGACTGCATAATGGAACAGCAGAATGAGGGGACAATAGTAAGGGCCTGGGATATCTGGGTTTGTCCTCCCCACATTCCTACCGGCAGCATACCGGCAGCATGCACTATCTCCTCCGGGCAATAAATGGGGAAACAGCCGACTGCGCCTTTGCCCGTCATCTGTTTATAGTTCTTAACCGCCTGACCGGGATGGGCAACCGCTTCTTTCATAACTGCCAGAATCTTTTTAATTTCTTCCACCTCTTATCACCTCCTAAGTTTATTGGCATTGGGCTTTGTTATTCTCCATCATTTCGACCAGAGCCTGAATCCTGGTTTCAAACTGAGCTTGGGCAAAATTGCGAGGATCGGTCTGGTCTCCGTCAAAGAATACATAGGGCACTCCCGTCCGTTTATAGACTTCTTCCGAAATCTTGTAATGCATAAAATCGCACAGCTTGCAGCTCCGGTTTAGGTGATAGACGGCGCCGTCGCACTTACATTCCTCAATTATTTTTACCCTCAGGTCGATGTTGCGCTCCAGGTTGAGATTGAGCACGATAGCGGAATAAGCCCGGGCCATACTATCCAGATCCCCCGCTTCATAGAGGAGAGTCCAGGCTTCGGGATAGGTGGAACCGACCATGTTAATCCCATGGCTTTTAAAGGTTTTAAAATTATGGCCCAGATAGGGCCAGCAGGCTATGCCGTCCCACATGATGCGGTATTTTTCTTCCACCGGGAACTGGCTTTTCCCGTTCCTGACCATTTCTTCCAGTTCATCAGCCACCATATTAAAGAACTTGATAGATTCTTCTTTGCCCCGCATGCAAACCATCAAAGCCATGTAGTTGTACATACTGAAGCCGCTGAGCGGCGAAGGCTTGAGCTTAGCGTAGGAAGTGGCGCGATTCCAGGCCTGGGCCGCTTTGATGGAGGTCTCCATAACGCTATGAAACCGGTCATAATCAAAAGGCTTGCCGCAGATTTCCTCCAACTGGCGGATAGCTTCCATAAACTGAGCCTTGATATAATCAATTCGCTCCCGGGTCACCTCATACTCGACGTTATAAGGCACATCAATACAGATCAGGGGGATTTTAAGCCGGCGGGAAAGGTTTTCATACCATTTGACCAGGGTGTTGCAGATGTTATTGCATATAATCAGCAAATCAGGCAAAGGCATGTTGACAAAGCAGCAATCCTGCAAATCTTTGTAAGCCAGGTTAACTCTGGCATAGGAGCATAGATCCAGGGAATAGCCTTTGGACTCGGCATAGTCGATAAGGGGCAGGGCTCCGCCTTTGGCTCCAATAGCGGCCGCGTGGTTTTCCGGATACAGGACATGAATCCCCATAGTTTCACATAATTCCTGAGGAGCAATTGAGCTGGACCAGGCTACCAGTTCGCCGCGTTTTTTGCCTTCAATAGCTTCCTGGTAGTGTCGGTTGGTCAACTCGGCCAGGTATTGTTTGGAAGTCATTTTATCATCGCTCACAGCTAACACCTCTCTTTAATAATTTGCCGGCCATTTAGGAAAGTTCTTGCGGCGCCTTCAAATCCGTCACGTCAGCCTCAAAGGTTCCCATTGCAACAAATATGCCAGGTTAAATAAGCGGCCCTGGCTTGGGCGTCAGCTATCCCCGGACAACTATTATGCCAGGGGGTTTTCAAAACAGATTACCCTTGAAGAAAAACCGGTTTTATCAGCCGCAGCTTATATATGTTGGGGCTATGTAGAATTAAGGATGTTGCATCATACCGGGAAAGCTGCATCAGTTTCAGCTCGCCCTGTATGGTTGGCCTCTTCCGCCTCATGCCTTTATTGGTTTTAAACAGAAATGGCAAGATCCTGCATCATTTTTGGATGAGGATGACAACAGGAAATTGGGCCTATAGACCCGGTCAGCAATTGCGGTTAAGCTTCGGGCAATCGCTGCCGGTTGCGGCCGATAGCGGGCTTGCCGGCCGCTATTATTTGAGCCTGGTCAGAGCAAATTGTGATTGGCATGATTATTGCTCTAATAGACAGCGGCAAGATAAATGACAGGAAAGGAGGGATAAATGGTGTACGTGCTCGGGATTGACATCGGTTCAGCTTCATCCAAAGTGGCTGTCCTGGATAAAAATAAAACCATGGTGGTCAGCGCTGTCGTTACCGGTGGGGCAGGTACAACCGGACCGGCCAGAGTTCTGGAAGAGGTTTTCAGTCAATCGGGTTTAGGCTGGGAAGATATCAATCGGACGGTTGCCACCGGATATGGAAGGATGAGCTTTCAGAAGGCGGATAAGCAGATAAGTGAAATAACCTGCCATGCCAGGGGAGTTCATCATTTGCTGCCATCAGTACAAACTATAGTAGATATTGGAGGCCAGGATGTAAAGGCCATGTCCATAGCCCCTGATGGTGCGGTATCCAAATTTGCCATGAACGACAAATGCGCGGCCGGTACCGGCCGCTTCCTGGAAGTAATGGCCCGGGTGCTGGAAACGGAGGTAAGTAAACTGGGGGAACTGGCCAGACAGGCCGATGCTATAGTCGATATCAGCAACACTTGTACCGTCTTCGCTGAATCAGAGGTTATATCCCGTTTAGCTTCCGGAGTTAAAGCCTGCAATATTGCGGCGGGCATACACAAATCCGTGGCCCGGCGCGTGGCCGGCCTGGCTGTCAGGGTAGGAATAAAACCTGATGTCGTCTTAACCGGGGGGGTTGCTCAGAACCAGGGAATAGTTAAAGCCCTGTCCGATGAGCTGAAACAGCCGATTATGGTTTCCCCTAACTGCCAGATAACCGGGGCACTGGGCGCAGCATTAATAGCCTATAAGGAGATGGTTGCTATAGGCAAATAGGGGGTGCTTTAGTTCGGGCGACGTCCGGATGGGGAATGTGTTGCCATCAAGTTTGCCCATATTTCTATTTTTTAGGAGGAAAACACATGAGTGATAATAAAGCAGCAGCAACAAAAACCACCCTCTCCGCAGGATTTATAATCGCTATGGCCTGGTTTGCAACTCATTGCGGCGCCGGCTTTGCCACCGGCAACCAGGAAGTAAATTATTTTGTTAAATTTGGTTGGGTTGCGGTTTTTCTGCCTGTTATTTCGATGATACTTCTGGCCTGGGGCCACCGGAATGCTCTGGTAATCGCCAAAGATAATAATGCTCATGATTATAAAAGCTACACCAACGCTCTTTTCCATCCCTATGAGAAAATCATGGGACCCGTTATGGAGATATTGTTCCTGGCTTTTCTCGGCACCGGCGTCTGTACTTCCATTGCCGGAGCCGCCTCCCTGCTGGAAACCTGGGGAATAACTTACGGACTGGCACTTGTTATCGTAGGGGCGGTGCTGTTGTTCTTAACCGCGTTTGGCAGCAGTCTGGTTATCAAGGTCCTTAATTTTAAAGCCTATTTTATAATAGTTTCCTTAGCTCTGGTCACCATCCTGGGTATCAAGGCCGGCTTTCCTAATATAAGCCATTTGGTAAGCACCAAAGCCAATTTCGGTCCTGGTTTCGGCGCGGCTCTCTGGTCCGCTATCATATATGCCGGATTCCAATCGGTTACTATATTTGCCCTGGTTTCTCTCTCCGAGAGCATTAAAACCACCAAAGAATGCAATACCTTTTTTGGGGTAGGCTTAGTGGTAAACGGCCTCATGCTGCTGGCCGTAGTTATCATGTTATTGGGATATGCGCCCGCCATCTTAAAAGAGACCCTGCCGGTATATTCGGTCAGTATGGGTTTAGGACTGCCCTGGCTGAAAATATTATACAGTTTGGTCTTATTTATCGCCCTGCTCGGCACCGGAATATCAGTAGTATTCGCAGCTGTTGCCCGCTTTGAAAAACTGGACTTTTGGGAGAGAGCCTCGGATGCTTTTAAGGATATGAGGCTGCGCCGGGGAACCATTTCTTTAATTACCATAGTAATATGCACCTGCATTTCCGTAGTCGGATTAACCAATATAGTTGTCAAAGGATATGGAACCCTGGGTTATTTCGCTATATTCCTGCTTTTAATCCCTGAAATCGTTATCGGCGGCATCAAAATCAGGAAGGCCGCCGAACTGCGCCAACAACAGGGCATTGACGAAGAGGCCAATAACGCCTGATATTACTGCTGAGACAGACCGGGATATAACAGGGGCCGGGGCCCCCTGTTATATCCATCTTACCCGCAACGGCTGCGCCGGGCCATCCCGCACTTGGCAGCCGGGTTGTAGAATGTGAAATAATGTACTAGTATAATAAATAGTAAGCTTCGGTATACTGAAATTATGTAAGTGGCGTTTCTACCCTTTAGGAGGGCTATAAACATGACTTTTACATCTTCTTCGGCACCACCACCTGATAGCGGCCTTTCCTACTCAGATATGTTAACGGTTATCCAGGAATCCTATGACGGCATCCTGGTAACCGATGGCAGCGGCAATGTCATTATGGTAAACGACTCTTATTTACGCATTATCGAACATGACGTAGCGGGTATCAATTTTCCCGAATACCTGCAGACCATCCCCTACCGCAAAGCAGCCTGCATGGATGTATTAAAGAAGAAAAAGCGAGTAAATTATACCCATTTCAATCTGGTACCCGGCAAGACCATCTCGGTTACCGCAAGTCCCATCTTTGACGAAAAGGGGGAAATCCGCCTGGTGGTGACCAATGTCCGGGATATGACCGAAATGATGCAGCTCAAGGAGCAGCTCGAAGAGGCGCAGGAGATGGAGGAACTATTCTATAAACATCTCGAAGGGGTAAAACAGTCCAACGGCGGCCCTATAGCCGTGGACCCCAGTATGAAGAAATTAATCGCTACCGCTATGAAAGTCAGCTCGGTGGATGTTACGGTTTTGATAACCGGCGAGTCCGGGGTAGGCAAGGAAGTAGTGGCCAGGTATATCCACTCTTGCAGCAACAGGAAATCAGGGCCTTTTATTGGCGTAAACTGCGGCGCCATTCCCGAGCAACTGCTGGAATCAGAATTCTTCGGCTATGTGCCCGGCGCTTTTACGGGAGCTTCTAAAAATGGTAAAAGCGGCTTATTTGAAGCCGCCCATGGCGGAACCCTGTTTCTGGATGAGATCGGCGACCTGCCCTTTAATCTCCAGGTTAAACTGCTGCGGGCACTGGATAGCGGTGAAATCACCAAAGTAGGAGCCAACACTCCCATACCGGTAAATATCAGGTTATTGGCCGCCACCAACCAGGACCTTGAAGCTATGGTCAGGGAAAACAAATTCAGGGAAGACCTATATTACCGCCTGAATGTAATCAACCTGCGCATCCCCCCGCTCCGGGAACGCCGGTCCGATATCCGTCCCCTTTCCATGTACTTTCTAAACATATGCAACCAGCAATACGGCCAGAACAGACGGATTAATCTGGAAGTTTTAAGGGAGTTGGAAAAACACGATTGGCCCGGCAACGTACGCCAGTTGAAAAACGTTATTGAACACATGGTGGTTCTGAGCAGCGGGGACTACCTGGAAATATCTTCACTTCCCTTCTGTGACAGCATAAACCGCAGAGAATCTGATAATAGCAAAGATGCGATCACCATTAATCACTATGTTCCTCTGCCCCAGGCGGTGGAAGAAGTGGAAAAAAAGATTTTAGGCCACGCTATGCAAAAAAACGCCAGCAGCCGCCAGATAGCCAAGGCTATAGGCGTCGACCAAAGCACGGTGGTCCGCAAAATAAAAAAATACGGCCTGTAATGGTCATAGGGAAGAGATAGTTGATTCTGCTGCAAAACCTGACCAGGGATATTTATACATCCCAACCGCCATGCGGAATCATGAATCCTCCAACCTACCGGCTGGTTGGACCCGGCCGGCAAAAGCAAGCATAGCCCATTCAAAGGCGCCTTTTATCGGAGCTCCCACCGGCGCCTTTCTTTTTCTCCCCAGTATTTCATTAACTGTTATTATTAGCTCTGTCTTTATCCTCCTGCCTTTTATCCCCTTGTCACCTGATTTTAAAGGTGTAAAATAGACAAGTATATATGTCTAATGGAGGCGAATTAAGTTGATTTTAGGCATGATCACAATAACCTCAGGGCACATCATCGGTATGGCAATCACCCTTATCCTTATCATGGGGGTTGGAATATATGCCGGCAGCCGGGTTAAAACCGAAGCAGATTTTTCAGGCAGCGCCCGTAAAGCCAGCGGAATGTTGGTAGCCGGTACTATCATGGGAACCCTGGTAGGGGGAGCATCTACCATCGGGACTGCTCAACTGGCCTTTAATTTTGGCCTGTCGGCCTGGTGGTTTACTCTGGGGGCCGGTATCGGATGCGCAGTTTTAGGGCTGGGCATGCTCAAACCTCTGTACACCAGCAATAAAACCACCATCCCTCAATATTTGGCTGAAACCTATGGCTATAGAATCGGCCCTATAGCTAGTATTTTCACTTCTCTCGGCATGTTTTTCAATATTATCGCCCAGGGCATTGCCGCCGTAGCATTGCTTAGTTCAGCCTTTCACCTGAATTCAACCCTGGCTTTGCTGATCAGCGTAATCCTGGTGGCCGCCTACGTATTGGTAGGCGGTCTGCAGGGTACCGCCCTGGTCGGACTGGTAAAACTGGTCTTATTATACTTGACTATTATAATAGCCAGCGTTGTTGCTTACATTATGTTTGGCGGATATCAGGGTATTCTGACGAGTTTTCCTCAGCATTTCCCCTGGTTTTCCCTGTTCGGCCGGGGATTCTCCACTGATGCCGCCGCCGCTTTCTCCCTGCTGGTTGGGGTTATTTCCACCCAAACCTATATTCAAGCAGTGTTGTCCGCCCGGAGTTTTAGCCAGGCCCGCCTGGGAGCGCTGCTATCAGCGGCGCTTATACCTCCGATCGGGGTCGGAGGCATCCTGGTAGGTCTGTATATGCGGGCCAATGCCGCCATTTTCCCAGGCTTAAAATCCAGCGAAGTATTGCCGGTATTTGTCCTGCACTATCTGCCCCCGCTGCTGGGCGGTGTCATTATTGCCGCCCTGCTCATTGCCGTAATCGGCACCTGGGCCGGCTTAAATCTGGGAATTTCGACTATGCTTACCCGGGATATTTATGTACGCTTTATCAATCCCGCCGCCGACAGCCTAAAAACTTTAAAATGCCAGCGTATCATAATTTTCGCCCTCTGTATTTTGGCCATTATTCTGGTCAGGAGCAGTGCCGGCAGCTTAATTCTAGGCTTCAGTTTTATGTCCATGGGATTACGGGGTTGTACCGTGCTTTTCCCTTTGCTGGGGGCTATGTTTTTCCAGCGCTGGGTTACTCCTGCGGGCGGTTTGGCTTCGGCTCTGCTGGGGCCATTGACCAACTTCGGGTGGCATTTTCTGTTTCCCCAGGGCATGGACCCGCTCTATCCGGGACTAATAGTCGGGGGTCTGGTGCTGATAATAGTCAGTATGCTGACCCGCAATCAGACTGGGCGTACCACCGGACTTTCCAGTTGCACCAAAGCTGATTAAGGGCACTTCTGCCCAAGAAATAGCAGCAGATGCCGCTCCCCGGACATCTGCTGCTTACATAAACTTTCCTGATACTAACCGTCGTTTTTGCCCGGTTGGTATAACCCCTGCAATAGAGCTTTGGCCCCGGGGAAGATGCCTGGTCAGCAGCGGCTTCCGGTCGGACACTGCAAGCCGCCTCATCCGTATTGGCCCACATATAAAAAGACCCCGAAGGGCCTTATAATTTATCTCATCATGATAAGGACGGCTATTTAATTCTTTCTTTGATATCCTTGATTTCCTGGGTAAGCTCAACGATGCTTTTATTCATCTCATTAATAGTATGATCCCATTCAGGATAACTGCTGCAAGATGAAAAAGGCGGAGGGCAATCACAGCCGCAGATCGGAGAGCCGCCGCCACACCCGCATATATCAACCGCACTGATATGGTCGATTATATCCCGGGAATAGCCTTCTTCCATCAGGGCATCCAGCCGGGCATTCCAAATGGTCAGGGAACCCTCCACGATTTTTTTCTTGGCGGCTTTAATCTCTTCCATCTGTTTTCTATCCATAATTTATTCTCCTTCCTTAATTTATTGGCTTCCCTATTTCCACCTTTATATCTTTTATAAACACCTCCTTGTGATTAATACCGGATCATTGAAATCTGGTATGGCCGTTGGCGGCCAATTGAACCAGCTGGGAGTAAGTGGTTCTGGTCATAGGACATACCGGCTTGTTTTCCTTGATGGAAGAACGGGGACAATATTTGCCTTGACATAAAGGATATACGGGGCAGCTTTCGCAGGCTTGATGGTCAATGTTTTTATTGGCTACCCACAGATCCCATTTTGATTTGTCAATATCCAGGCTGCCGTCAGGCAGCAGCTTGCCAACATGATTATCCGGGTTTTCAAAAGATACCGAACATTTGTAAATGGTCCCGTCGGCCCCGATAACCATTGATGATTCTTTTCCGGCATAACATACCTGTCCATGGGATTGCAGGCTCTTTTTAACCAGCCTGTCCAAATAACCAAATTGCAGGTATCTTTCACTCAGCTCCATCTCCGCTACCTTGGCGTATGCCGGTTCACACACCTCAATGTTATCGTCATTGGGTCCGCCATATTTTCCGATAGGGCGAAGATATAATCCAAATCTGCGGTCATCCCCAAAGGATTGGGAAATTGATGCGAAGAAGTCTTCCATTAAAGCCAGGGATTCATTATTGAAGTTAATCCGTATGGAAACGGTAAATTCATCGTCTCTTCTTTTCATCTCCAATAAGTTATTATAGATAGTCCTGAAGGTTTTTCCGCCTCCTGCCAAAACGCGGGTAGTGTCATGGGTTTCCTCCGGGCCGTCAAGGGTAATCTGAAAATCATTTATCTTCCTCTGCAGGAGTTTATCAAGTACATCGGGAGTCAACAGATAAGCATTGGTAGTCATATGGCTCCAATAAGGTATCCCGTTCTTTTCACAGCTGCGCAAAAAGGAATCGGACAGATCATAAATAATGTCGGGGGCGAGGAGCGGTTCCCCGCCAAACCAGCGGATGCTCAGGCCGCTGCATCCGGCCGTCTTTTTTTCCACCAGGTGTTTTAATCCTTCAATAACCCCGGGTTCCATCCTCCCTCGTTTATGGGTTTCATAGCAGTAAGTGCATCTGAAATTACAATTTTCATGGGGCAGAATGATAAGGTCGAAATTGCCTGACTGGTTTTCCCGGCTCAGTACATCAGATACGAACTTTTTCTCGTCAGTGCCGCTGGGAAAGAAAAAGCCATTGGCACATAGTTCATCTAAAATCTCATTGTCATTTTTAGTGATCTCCCTGCCCAGCAATCCCTCTATCCGGGAAAATTCAGCTGCCGGAACTAAAGCCAAAGCTCCCATATAACTATTGTGAAAATAAGCATCCCCAGATTCCGACCTAAAAACTACCGTATAACGGGACAGTTTCCATTTTTGCATATTGAGCTTCACCCCTATATTTTGTATGTCAGTCCAAAGTTTGTATATTTTTTTATTCTCTTTTTTTCTTAAAATACCTGCTAATTATTCCAGGTTATGTGAAATTTTTAAGTAAAAGTATGGAGATTAGAGAAGGTGCGTTCGGAAGCATCAGGGGAAATTGGGGAGAAAGTATTCTCCGGCAATTATCATATCAGCATGGCTGCGGCGACAAAAAAGCGGGAGCGTAATACGCTTCCGCAGCAGGAAAAAAGAGCTTTCTATTAACATTTTCTATTTTATTTCATGAAGCGGCGCTTTGCCTGCGTACGTTGCAGCCGGAGCATTGTTGTGAGCATTGCCACAGATCGTCCGCCGTATGCGCCCAATCCCCGGCGGCATTCCGGCATTTTTCCGAAAGTTCATGCACATCCTCAGGGTTCTGCAGATCGGTGGAATGAGCTCCGGAGCGCTCCACCATATCCACCAGAGCCTCGGGATTATCAAGCAGGGGGCAAGGGCGCAGGTGATTGTTGTTGAAAGGCTGCCCCTGCCTGTAAGCCATAAATAACGGCGACTGCAACGCTTCCAGCAACGGTTGGGAATAGATATTGGAATCGGAATAGTGGATAAAGGCGCAGGGTTCTATATCGCCATTGGCGTTGATATGCAGGTAGCGTCTTCCGCCGGCGATGCATCCACCGGCATATTCACCGTCATTCCAGAAGTCCAGGGTGAACAGGGGCTTGGTTTCCCGGAATTTACGAATCTGGCGGTACATGAAGGCACGTTGTTCGGCGGTTGCCATCAGCTCAGGCACAGCGTCTTTGCCCACCGGCATATAGGTAAAGAACCAGCAGAACTTCGCCCCCCAGTCGATCATCTGGTCAAAATAGGCCTCGGAGCCGATTATATCCGCATTTTTGCTGGTATAGCAGCAGGAGATGCCGAAGGGCAATCGTTTGGCTTTCAGAATCGCCATCGCTTTTTCCACCTTGCGGAAAGTGCCCTGGCCCCGGCGGAAATCGGTCTCATCTTCAAATCCCTCCACGCTGATGGCGGGGATAAAGTTCTTGACCCGCAGCATTTCATCGGCCCAGGCTTCGTCAATTAGGGTGCCGTTGGTAAAGGCGGCAAACTGGCAATCGGAATGCGCTTCACACAGACGAATAATATCCGTTTTCCGCACCAGAGGTTCGCCGCCCGAGTACAGATAGAAGTAAATACCTAAATCTTTGCCTTGCCGAATGATACGGTCCAGCGTCTCATAGGACAGGTTCAGCTGGTTGCCGTACTCGGCCGCCCAACAGCCGGTGCAGTGCAGATTGCAGGCCGAGGTGGGATCAATCAGAAGTACCCAGGGGATGTTGCAGCCGTACTTCTCTTGATTAGCCTTCTGGTTCGGGTACCCGAACAGGCTTGCGTTCAATCCGAAATTACGGAAGGTGGTTTTCAGCACCTCATTGTCAATGTCCCTCCAGATTCCCATAATAAGCTGATGCCAGTTATTTTCCGGATCATCCAGTACTTCATGAAATATCTTCTTGTAGGAAGCATAACTCTCACCCCAGCCGATGCCATCTACCCAGGCAAGAAGCTTGGGCAGGTTTTTCTCCGGATCACCTGCAATGTATTTCATGGCTTGGTTCAAAGCGAATGCCTGAATCTTTTCTCTTGCCCTCATGTATATTTTCTCCTTTTGCCGTCATATTCTTTATTCTGATTTTCTAAACCGGAGCAAAATAAAACCAATTGGATAACTGTTCAACTGCTTTGGATAGTATATCTCAAAACAGACATCCTCATGCAAACGGGCGGGTAGGCTAAAAGAGATCGCAGGCGGTTCAAGCGAGGCAGCATTCATTCTGAGCGGGAAGCCAATATGGTTTGCCGATTTTGCCGGCAGCGGTTAAATAAGCTTGCATTCATAAACCACTAATTTCCCGGATAAGGGCCTGCAGATAATTGCGCGGGTCTTCACACCGCATGAAACCGGACATGACGCAGATCCCCCGGGCGCCGGCGGAAAAAGGCTCTTCAGCGTTTTCCAGCGTAATCCCGCCAATGGCATAGACCGGGATTCTCACTGCCGAGCAGACAGATTGTAAAAAATAAAGCCCCCGGGGTTTTAGATCCTTTTTGCAGTCGGTGGCATAAATATGCCCGGCGATCAGGCAGCTTGCTCCCAGACGCTCAGCTTCCTGCGCTTCTTCCCGGGAATGAACGGAGGTACTGATGCAGGTAAAGTGCTTTAAATTCCCGGCCGACTGCCGCAAAAGGGGTAAAGGCAGGTGGATGCTGCGGCAGCCCAGAACTTCAGCTTCGCGCATAAAGGTATGGGCGATGAAGCCGACCTTATTCCGGGCGCAAAGCTTGTTTACTTCATCCGCCATTTTTTGATACTCCGCCGGGAGCAGGTCTTTTTCCCGCAGCAGAATGGCGGAAGGCCCTGCCTGGGCAACTCTTTCGATCTGCTCTAAAAAATCCCGGCGGCAAAGAGTGCGGTCGGTAACTGCAATCACCTCATACGAATACATAATCGTTCATCACCGGCTGTAAGCCTTGTTCCTTAATAGCCTGACAGACTTCTTGCACCGAGCGCGGGTCCGCTATTTCAAACTGGGCATCCCCTTTTTCGGCAACTTTTTCCTGATGGCCGCCGATATCGATGCTGACGCCGGCGGAAATTTTGGTGGCCGCAATCCCAATCACATGATTACGGAAACCGGACCGTTCTCTGGTGGAAATGGTAATGCCGGCAAAGGGCATAAACAGCCGGTAAGCACAGATAACCTGGAGAAGCTGCGCTTCATGGACATCCTTGGGCTTAATGCTGTCGTTATTTATGATCGGACGAAGCCGTGGACAGGAAAAAGCAATCTCCGCCTGAGGGTATTTCCGCTGCAGCAGATAAGCGTGTATTCCGGTGGCAAAGGCATCCTTGCGAAAATCACCCAAGCCCAAAAGGGCGGCAAAGCCGACCCCGCGCATGCCGCCGCGTATAGCCCGCTCCTGGGCGTTCAAGCGGTAAGGGAATACCCTTTTACGGCCGGCCAGATGCAGGGCTGCATATCTATCCGGATCGTAGGTTTCCTGAAAAACGGTGACAAAATCCGCTCCGCATCCATGCAGATAAGCATAGTCGCCGGTATTCATGGGGTAAACCTCCAGACCTACCGTCTTAAAATAGTTGCGGGCCATTTTACAGACCTCTCCTATATAAACCGGATCGGACATTTTTCGGCTTTCACCGGTTAAAATCAGGATTTCCTCCAATCCGCTTCGAGCAATGGCCTGCATTTCCTTTGCAACTTCCGCCAGGGTCAATCGGGCCCGGCGAATGGAATTATAACGGTTAAATCCGCAGTAGATACAGTAATTCTCACAGTAATTGGCCACATAAAGGGGGGTGAACAGATAAACCGAATTGCCGAAATACCTTCTGGTTTCCTCCCGCGCCCGCCGCGCGATTTCTTCCAGCAAAGGGGCGGCGGCGGGAGACAGTAAAGCGGCAAAATCCTCGGGAGTACGGGAGTCTTGCTGTAAAGCTCTTTGCACATCCTGCGCCCGGTAGTGACTGTAGTCGTAGGCTTGCATCCGGGAGAGCACCTCGTCCATGATGGTAGACTCCTCCAGTACTTCCATATCCGCCAGATATTTCATAGGGTCAATTGAGTTCTTTACCTCGTGCAGTCCTTCCAATCAGTTCATCTCCTTAATCATTGAGAAATCCGGTCAGTGGGGAAGAGGCCGCCGCGCCCTGCTCCACTACTCGTCCCAGCCCGGCCCGATAAGCCGCCCGGCCGGCTTCTATAGCGTTTTTAAACGCGCCGGCCATGGCGGGGATATCTCCCGCGGTGGCGATGGCGGTATTGGCCATAACCGCCGCCGCGCCTAGTTCCATAGCTTCACAGGCCTGGGAGGGGCGGCCGATTCCCGCGTCCACAATAATCGGGAGGTCAATCTCGTCCACTAAAATTTTAATAAAATCCCTGGTGCAAAGGCCTTTGTTGGAGCCTATCGGCGCGCCCAGCGGCATTACGGCGGCCGCACCCGCATTGACCAGATCGCGGGCGACATTTAAGTCCGGATACATATAGGGAAGAACCACGAACCCTTCCCGGGCAAGTATTTCGGTGGCTTTGACGGTTTCATAGTTATCCGGCAGCAGATACTTAGAGTCATGGACGACTTCAATTTTTATAAAATCTCCGCAGCCCAGCGCCCTGGCCAGATGGGCGATGCGAACGGCTTCCTCTGCTTTTCGGGCCCCGGAGGTGTTGGGCAGCAGGGTGATTCCCGGCGGGATATAGTCCAAAATATTCTCGGCGCCGGCGGTGTTGGCCCGCCTGACCGCCAGGGTGATGATCTGCGCCTGCGCATATTGGACTGCCGCGCGGATGAGGTCCAGGTTATATTTACCGGATCCCAAAATAAAGCGGGAGGTAAACTCGTGCCCTCCTAAAGTCAGCTTGTCGCGAGTATTTTCCATATTTGCCTTCTCCTTTCTAGGCGTCTTCCTGCCCCAAAAGCAGTCTTAAGACCATGTTGGCCTGGTGCCCGGCGCAAACACCTACTCTGGGAGCCATAAGCCCGCGCCCGACCTGGGCCTGCGTCTGCCGGTCCCCGCATAAGTAAAAATTTTTCATAACTCGTTGGGTTTGGATGGTATTACTGCTTTCAAAACCTGCCATGCCGGAGCCTCCCACAATTTTTGGGGCCGGACAGCGCGTAAGCAGGCTGTTGATCAGCAATGCTTTGGCCTCCGGATGGTCAAAAGCCTCACATACGATCTCATCCGCTGCGAATAGGGCGACCGCATTTTTTTCCGTTACCCGTACCGTATCAATGCTGACGCTAATAAAAGGATTTATTTCCGCAAGTTCCAGTTGCATGGCTTCGGTTTTATACATACCCAGATGTTTGATTCTATATTGCTGGCGGTTTAAATTGCTGGGCTCAACCACATCAAAATCCACCAGGTGCAGATGACCAACCCCGGTTCGAGCCAGGGCAACGGCAATGTTAGAGCCCAGCCCTCCCAGGCCTGCCACCGCCACCCGGGCCTTCTTTACCCTTTCGTACACCCCCGGGGTATGGCGGGCGCTGAGCATGGCTTCAAATTCCGTCTGCTCCGGCATTTCCCCTTTTTCTATCAAGACGATCTCATCGCCGTCGTTGATCTGCAGATTATCCGGAGTCTGAAAACCGTTAAGGATAACCACCAAATTTTCAGGGTTGCCGGGGAAATAGCCGGCTTTGATAGAGTAAAGATCCCTCAATTCTGTAATCTTTTCTTTGCCGTTGATTTTTATCCTCATAATCAGCCTCCCCCTACAAAGCTTATAATCTCCAGGCAATCGCCGTCCTGCAGCTGTTTTTCGCCGTACGCCTCCCGGGGAATGATTTCTCCGTTGTATTCGACCGCAATCCGCGAAAGGACATATCCCTCTCGTACGAGATAATCCTTCAGGGTCATTTTTTCAGCGTTGTCCACCTGCTGTCCGTTTATAACTACCAAACTCATCTCCTTCTTTCCTTAAATAACAAAAAAGCCACCCGAAAAAATACACCCAAGGTGGTGTACCCCTTCGTGTGGCTTCACACTCTAAAGAAATTATATTCAGGGGAACTTCTTATGTCAAGCGAGGTAAAAGATGTGTTGCCGACAGTTTCTTTCATCAACAGGGAAAGGTTACGGCCAAACCCATTGGGAAGCAAGTATAGCCAGGTCAGGGCAGTCGTACTTTCCGCTTTTACTTTCGCCCTCCCTTACCCGGTAAATAATCTAAGGGGGTAGTGGGACCTTTTTTTATGGCCTATAATTGAGATAATATCATTTATATTTTTGAGGATTAAAGATAATGGAACTTAAATTCAAGCTGGAGGACCGGCCGCCGGGAAAAGAAAACCTGCTTTACGGGTTGCAGTGGCTGGCCGTAAGCCTGCCCGCGGTAATTATCATCAGCAAGGTACTGGGAGCTATGAACGGCAGTCTGGAAATGGAGCTGCTGTATCTGCAAAAGGTTTTTGCCGTAACCGGAATAGCCATACTCATGCAAATATTCTGGGGACACCGCCTGCCGCTGGTTATCGGGCCTGCTACCGTACTTTTGATCGGTATTCTGGCATCCCAGGCCAGCAATCCGGCAGCCGTTTATTCCAGTATTGCCATCAGCGGTGTAATCCTGACTCTGCTGGCCATAACCGGACTTTTTGCCCGCCTGCAGTCCCTTTTTACTCCCCGGGTGGTAGCGGTGATTCTGCTGTTAGTAGCCTTTACCCTGGCTCCTGTCATAATGCAATTGATCAGCGCCGGGCAGGGAACTTCTTCCGGCCGGCAACTGGCTTTTGCCTTTATCTTTATTTTGCTGATCTTCTGCGGCCAGCGTTATCTCGCCGGCCTGTGGAAATCCCTGCTGATCCTGATAGCTCTTATCGCCGGCAGTCTGGGCTATTTCCTGATTGACCCCGCCTGGGCTTCAGTTGCCGGTGCCGGGAAATTGGAAGCGGTATCCTGCTTTGCCCAAAACCTCAATACTTCCCTGGTGGTTGAGCCCGGGGTCTTAATTGCTTTTTTGCTCTGTTTTCTGGGGCTATCCATCAATGATCTGGGTTCCATCCAGGCAGTAGGATCGTTTCTGCAGGCTGATAATATGTCCCAACGCATTACCCGGGGCATTACCGTCACCGGGGCTGCCAACTTTCTGTCCGGCTTTTTGGGAGTTATCGGCCCGGTCAACTTTTCTTTCAGCCCGGGAGTTATAGCTTCCACCGGCTGCGCTGCCCGCAGAAGCCTGATACCTGCCGCTCTAGTTCTCCTGGTTCTGGCTTTCCTGCCCCGGACACTGTTTTATCTCTCCTACATACCTTCAGTGGTGATCGGTACGGTTCTCCTATATACAATGTGCACCCAGATAGCGGCCGGACTGTTGGCCGCCTTTGACGCTTTGAAAGACTTGGGTGAACCCCGTTTCGATAACGCCCTGCTTATAGGCCTGCCCATCATGGCCGGCATAACGGTGGCTTTTTTGCCCCAGGCGGTGACTGCTGCCTTTCCGGCCCCTCTGCAGCCTATACTGAGTAACGGATTTGTGGTAGGCATAGTGCTGTCATTGCTGCTGGAGCATGTGATTTTCAGGAGAGTAAGATAGGGTAATATAATAGCGGGGGACGAGGTTGCTGATAATTTATCAATAACTCCGTCCCCCAGACACCCCCCACGGCATCCAAACTAGTCTAACTTAATCAGGCAGTCGCATATATCCCGGCCAACCCTTTCCATGTCCTGGTTGCCGTTAACTGTTATCAGCAATCCCCGCTGCTGGTAATAAGTCAGCAATGGTTCGGTCTGCTCAGTATAAACCTTAAGGCGATTAATCACTGTTTCCTCTCTGTCGTCACTGCGCTGATATAATTCACCGCCGCACTGATCACACCTATCTGCCTGTTGGGGAATATTATATTGCAGGTTATAGGCGGCACCGCATTGTCGGCATATCCGGCGGCCAGCCATCCGGTCAATCAGTTCCCGGCCCGGTACTTCAATATCAACCGCCGCATCCAAGCGGCGGCCCAAACCGGTCAGGATCTCTCCCAGGGCATCAGCCTGCGGTATGGTACGGGGAAAACCGTCCAGCAAAAAACCCGGGGTACAATCCTCTGCCGCCAACCGCTCCCGGACAATACCTATGGTTATATCGTCGGGTACCAGCCGGCCCGCATCCATGACCGCTTTAGCCTTGGCTCCCAGTTCTGTTCCCTGCTTAATGGCATCCCGGAACATATCCCCGGTTGATATGTGGGGAATTCCGAATACCTTGACCAGCATTTGGGCCTGGGTTCCTTTACCGGCGCCAGGCGGTCCCATAAGAATGATATTCATAATCCTTGCCTCCTAATCTACTATTTCCGGTATTTAACCTCTGAGGAGCTTTCTATCTAAGCAGTCAGCCCCCTTGGTCCCAATATTCCGGACCAGGTTATATCCCCTAGTCGTCGCTCGGGATCCTCATTCCATAGAATGAACGCCATACGAAGAAGAGAGCAATGATCAGGAAGACAATACCTACGGTGGGAGCTATCTGGCGGAATGACTCGGAGATAGCGATTTCCATGGCCAGCAACCCGAACAGGGTGGTGAACTTGATGATGGGATTCAGGGCAACCGAGGAAGTATCTTTAAAAGGATCGCCCACGGTATCGCCTACTACCGAAGCATCATGCAAAGCCGTCCCTTTTTCCTGCAAATCCACTTCCACCACTTTCTTGGCATTATCCCAGCATCCGCCGCCATTAGCCATGAACACCGCCTGGAATAAACCGAATATGGCAATGGAGATCAGATAAGACACAAATAAGGCTACCGCCGCATCGCTGGCCTTAGGAGCAGACAGACAAGCAAAGGCCAGGGCAAATGAAAATATGGCGATAAAGATATTGAGCATGCCGGCCTGGGCATATTGGGTGCAGATTTTAACCACTTCTTTGGAATTTTCGGTATTGGCTTTCTGGCTGGCATCCTCATCCAGCCGAATATTGCGCTTGATATATTCCACCGCCCGGTAGGCGCCGGTTGTAACCGCCTGCATGGAAGCGCCGGTAAACCAGTAAATTATGGCGCCGCCGCATATGAATCCCAAAATAGTATACGGATTAAGCAGGTTGAGGATAGTTTCCGGTTCAACCCCCAGCACACTCTGGATGACCAGAATCAGGGAAAAGATCATGGTTGTGGCCCCCACCACGGCCGTACCTATCAATACCGGCTTGGCGGTGGCCTTAAAGGTATTGCCGGCACCGTCGTTAGCTTCCAGGTAGTATTTGCCCTTATCAAAATCAGGCTTAAAGCCGAACTCCTTTTGAATCCCGGCTTCAATACCGGGGATTTCTTCAATCAAAGAGAGTTCATAGATGGATTGGGCATTATCCGTAACCGGTCCATAACTGTCAACCGCTATGGTAACCGGTCCCATGCCCATCATTCCGAAAGCCACCAGACCAAAAGCAAATATGGAAGGATACATCATTATCGTATCCAAGCCATATCCGCTCACCGCATAAGCCCCGAACATAATGGCGACAAAAACCATGCCTATCCAAAATGAGCTGAAGTTGCCGGCCACCAGGCCTGACAGAATGTTTAACGAAGGCCCTCCCTCCCGCGAAGCTTTGACTACTTCCATCACGTGGGATGATTTGGGACTGGTAAATGTTTTGGTAAATTCCGGAATCAAAGCTGCCGCCAGGGTGCCAAAGCTGATAATAAAGGCCAGCGGGACCCAGAGACCGGTCAATTCATTATTTACTCCGGCGCCGGGACCCAATATGAAATAACTGACGGCGAAGGTACTGACGATTGAAAGGATGGAGGCAATCCACACCAGGCTGGAAAGAGGCTGTTCAAAGTCAAAGTCGTCCTTATGGCCGAATCTTGCCTGGCTGAAGCTTTTGTTGATATAGAAGGATAACACCGAGGTAATAACCAGCAGCACCCTCATTACAAAAATCCAGGTAAGCAAAGTAGTCTGCAATTCCGGCGCCACCGCCAGAACTATGAACGTAACCAGGGCCACGCCGGTAACGCCATAAGTTTCAAATCCGTCGGCAGTGGGCCCTACGCTGTCACCGGCGTTATCCCCGCAGCAGTCCGCAATAACACCGGGATTACGCGGGTCGTCTTCTTTGATCCCAAAGACTATTTTCATCAGGTCGGCGCCGATATCGGCAATCTTGGTGAATATTCCTCCGGCAATACGCAAAGCACTGGCGCCCAGGGATTCGCCTACCGCAAAGCCTATAAAGCTGGCCCCGGCCAGCTCACGAGGAACATACAACAAGATAATCAGCATCATAATCAGCTCTACACACACCAGGAGCACACCGATGCTCATTCCTGCATCCAGAGCAATATTCAAAACCTTGAGCGGTTTTCTTTCCAGGGAGGAAAAGGCGGTCCTGCTGTTAGCCAGAGTATTCATACGGATACCATACCAGGCTACGCTGTAGGAACCGAGAATACCTATAACCGTCCACATCAGGATGAACAATACCCCACTCACGGACGTCCCCTGCAGAAATCCGAAGTAGAAGGCGATACAGCAACCTATAAAGGCAAACAGCAGTATAAGGAATTTGCCCTGCTGAATAAGATAGGTCTTACAAGTTTCATAAATAACCGCCGCCACATCCAACATGGATTGATGGGCCCGGTATTTTTCAACTTTTTTATATTGATAAAAGCCAAACAGCATGCCTAATACGGACACGATAATACCAATAAAAAGCAAATTATTCTGTGCCTGACTTAAAGCCGGAATTTTAAGATTGGCCTCACTGGCGCCTGCCATGGCAGGTGAAAGCAACACTATCGCCAGACTGAATAAGCCGCCAACCGTTAACCTCCCGGCCTTATTTTTAAAAACACTCATTGTTTCTGATCACTTCCCTTAAAATATTGGACTGACGTTTATACCATCCACATGTCAACCATGCCCGGCATGGGAAGATCCTGTCGGATAAGAATATGGATATGGCTGCCGGCAACGGCCATACTCTCCCCATCCGGTTATGCCGGTCAGTTTTATTTGTATCTTTCTTATTTTTATCGTATAATTAATTTGGTTTTTATTAATAATATTGGTTATCCTATTATTGCCTTCAAGATCATCAGTGTCTGTGAGGGCAATTTTTTATTGCCGATTTATCTTCATATATACCGGTCTGTCATACCATTTCAGCATCACTCCTAAAATATCCTCAGAAATCAGGAAACCTGGGGACAAATTATACTCAACACCTCCTCATCAAAGATTTTTGACTAATAAAATAGGGAGGGACATGTAGTAAACACTTTTATAATAATTGCAATATGTATGCCACGTTTTTAGTTATCGGTAAAAGGCCTATTTTCTCACCTTTTGACGAATCCAATCTGTTTATGTCGCATAAACGGGACGAAATCTGTTGCACATGTAGGAATTTCCCCAATAGTTTCAATAAATTTATCCATTATGATAAAATATTAATGTAGAGGGCATTATATTATTTTGTCATAGTCGCATATAATTGGGGCTTATCGGAAATTATCACAGAAACTCAACCGGAGTTTTCCCAACCAAACGACTGGGCATGTAGTAAACAACCAATCCAGACACTCCCGTAGTTTTGGCTTTTTTGCCTTTCGGGCGATAACTTCTTTTCAAAACCTGATTTTGTAATTTCGGTATTATAGAATTATTAAGGAAAAGAGGGGTTTTATGGTTGTTACTACTAAGCAAACCACAATGAGGAAAGCTTGGCGCGAGTTTGTGGAAACCGGCAGAGCAGAACAGTCTGATCTGGTCCCGGGTTTCATATTGGCATCATGGGAGAGGTGCAAAAAACTCAAGGTCGATCCATTTCAAAAATTTGCTCCCATAATTCTCCCCCCCGACCTGCTGCAAGAGAGAAAAAATGCTAATTCCCAGTTAATAGAGGTTGCTAATCAGACCATGCAGGACATTTATGACTTTATCAAGGGATCGGAATATACATTTGCCCTTTTTGATAAAGACGGTTATCTACTCAGTATTCTCGGCGATCAGGAAGTGATCGACAATACCAAAAAGGGCAATTGGAGGGAAGGCGCCTGTTGGAACGAGCTCGGAGCAGGTACCAATGCCGTATCCCTGGCCATTATTGAAGACCGGCCGCTGCAGGTGCAAGGCTTTGAGCACTATTGCCGCTGCTCTCACTATTGGTCGGGGTCGGCAGCGCCTATACATGATGTGAATGGTAATTTATTGGGGATACTGGACCTGACGGGCAGATCTGATTTGGTAAATCCACATACCCTCGGTATAATTGTCAGCGCGGTAAAATCCATTGAAAGAATGTTAACCATAAAATCGGTTTTAGCCAAGTTTCAAATTGCTGATAAACAAAAAGAAATAATTATGAATATGATGGATGAATCCTTGATAGTAATGAATTCTGACGGAATTATAACCCATATTAATTCCAGCGCCGCCAATCTGTTGAGTATTGATAATAGATGCATAGGGATGAGCCTGAACACCGTAGTGCCTGGAGACAATGATAGTCTTTGCCGGGTGCTGCATGCCGCGGATGATATAACTGATGATGAAATTGCCATCAAGCTTAATAACGGAACCAGAATAAAATGTATAATATCCAAGCGCAATATCATCAGCAATGGCCAAAAAAGCGGCATTGTGATCACCTTCTATAAATCAACCCGTATAAAAAATTTAGCCAAGAAATTCTGCGGCGCCACCAAAACTTTCGATAATTTGGTGGGGAACGACAGCAGCTTTCATCAGACCGTTAGGCTGGCCCAAGCAGCCGCAAAGGGGAATGCCAATATCCTGATCCTGGGTGAAAGCGGTACCGGCAAAGACATGTTTGCTCAGGCTATACACCATGCCAGCCCTTTTGCGGACGGGCCCTTTGTGGCGATAAATTGCGCCGCCATCCCCCACGAGCTCATTGCCAGCGAACTCTTCGGTTATGCCGACGGTGTTTTTACCGGGGCGGTAAAAGGCGGTAAGCCTGGAAAACTGGAGCTTGCCGAAGGCGGCACCCTATTTCTGGATGAAATCGGAGACATGCCGCTGACTCTGCAGACTACTCTGCTGCGGGTGATTGAAAACAAAACCTTTATGCGGGTTGGAGGCGACCGGGAAATACCCGTTAACGAGAGAATTATTGCCGCCACCAATAAGGACTTGCTGTATGAAATCAGCGTCGGCAATTTTCGAGCCGACCTTTATTATAGACTGAATATAGTATCGCTTTACCTGCCTCCTCTGCGCGGCCGATATGATGAAATAAGGACATTCCTGGAATACTTTATTAAGAAAATGGCCCGGGAAACGGGAAAGCCCCCATTAAAAGTAACTAAATCGACCCTGCAAAAGCTTATGGAATACGACTGGCCGGGCAACATTCGCGAACTGCATAATCTGGTGGCGCGATCGTATTATTTGGACAGCCCTGATCTAACCTTGACCGGGTTAGTGACTCAAACCAAAAACGCTGCCCACCATAGATTATCGTTCAATGCCGACAATGTCGAAGCATTTGAAAGTAAGTTGATAAAAGAGCTTTTGGAGCAAAATAATTACAAGGTGGCGGAAGTAGCCTATAAAATGGGACAATCCCGGAGTACCCTGTACCGCAAAATAAAAAAATATCAGATACCAACCAGCGACAAATAAGGGATCCGGGCCGCCGCCTTTGCCACCAAGGTCTATATGGGATGCCTAAATAACATCCCCCCCGAGCTTGGGCAGCGGACTGGTCAGCCTCCATCCAGGTCGGTGGGAACCGACGGGATGGAGGCTGAGGCTGCTTCTAATCCAACTTGTTGCTCCTCACCCAAATTTTCATCCGTTCCGCCTCTTTTATCAGTTCATCCCGCAGGTCAGGATGAGCTATATTGATCAACGCTTCCGCCCTTTGCCAGGTCGATTTTGCTTTTAGCATAGCTATACCATATTCGGTAACCACATAGAAATTTATGCTTCTGGGTACCGTTACCACCGTTCCGGAGTTAAGCGTGGGCTTGATTCGGGATTGGGGCCTGCCGTCTTTGCCGCTAAAGGTCGAGGTCAGACAGATAAGTCCTTTTCCCCCCCGAGAATAATACGAGCCCAGGATAAAGTCCAACTGCCCGCCGGTGCCGGAAATGTGGCGAATACCAGATGATTCGGAAGCCACCTGCCCATAAAGATCTATCTCAATCGCATTGTTAATACCAACTACTTTATCATTTTGCCCGACAATAAAAGGGTCATTGGTATACTCGACCGGATAAATGGCGCAGGCCGGGTTATTATCCAGAAAATCATACAGCCTGTTGCTACCCATGGCGAAAGTATAGACCATTTTACGCTTGTTCAGCTGTTTGCAGCGACCGGTGATGCGCCCGGCTTCATACATGTCGACAAAGGAATCGCAGAGCATTTCCGTGTGCACGCCCAGCTCCTTCAAATCCGACTCGGCAATCATGGCGCCGACCGCATTGGGCATAGCTCCAATTCCCAACTGCAGACAGGCGCCGTCTTCAATTTCTCCCAGAACCAGGGCGGCAATTTTTTTGTCTACATCCGATACCGGCAGTTCCGGAAGCTCAATCAGAGGTTGGTTATCACCTTCGACAATATAGTCAATTTCGGAAATATGGATTGATTCCCGGGAACCGCCCAGACAGGTCGGTATTCGGTTGTTGACTTCGGCGATAACAATTTTGGCCGTGTCACATATATTGGGGATAAATGAGACGGAGGGGCCGAAATTCAAGAAACCGTGTTTATCCATAGGGGCCACCTTGATCAGGGCTACGTCGGCTTCAACATAGCCGCGATCATAAAAACTATTAGCTTCATGGTAATTCAAGGGAATATAATTGCAAAGCTTCCGGTCGTGTAATTTACGGCTGGCGGCGCTCATATGATAGTCGTCATAAATCACATGTTTTCTTTCCGGATCAGCCAGAACCGCTTGGGGCATGAAGGGACAGGTAGTGGTTCGGATACTGACACCGTACAATTCATCCACTCGTTGGGCCAGAGCCGCGTCCAGATAGCCGGAGTTCATGACGAACTCACCGTAGTGAACCAAATCTCCTGATTTAACCGCCTTTACGGCTTCAGCCGCCGGAACCAGCTTGCGCCGGTATTCCTCAAGGTAATCCATGATGGGAAATTCTCCTTTCCAATCAAGTAAAGGGATTTATAATTCTGGACCAGCCGGCAGCGGGCCGGGTGAAAAAATCAATTCATTATTCCCGGCCCGGAGCTTTATCGGCTGGCGCTCAATATTCAAAAACATCAATCGGAACATCCAGAGCCGAATTATCGCCATCAGTAACCATCTCAGCAACCGTCCATACATTAGGCACGACATTGCGCGCATAATATCGGGCAGCGGCGACCTTGCCGATGTAGAAATGGTAATCAAAATGTTCTTCTCCCACTTCCTGAGCTTTCCTGGCGGCGAGCACGCCCTGATCAAGAATCAGCCGGCCGCAGTAAAGCTGAGCCGTCGCCGTCAGGATACGCCGGGAATATAACGGAATCAGGCTTACATTGCTCCGGAAATATTCATCCAAGGTTTTCAGCATTTCCCGGTAAGCGTCCAAGGCTCGGCCCAGATTGGCAAATTCCCGGATAAAGATTTTATGGTCCTTATTGGCCTCATAGAAATCAGCCATTTCCTGGACCCAGGCTCTGAACAGGGTTCCGCCCCTCATTTTCATTTTCCGGCCTACCAGGTCCATGGACTGAATGAAGTTAGTCCCTTCCCATATGGAGTGGATTTTCATATCCCGGGCCAGTTGGCTGCAGGGATATTCTTCGCAATAGCCATAGCCGCCATAGGTCTGGATGGCTTCACCTATCAGCCACCAGCCCTCGTCCGAGGGATAAGCCTTGCACAGCGGCGTAGTCAGTTCAATCAGATCACTGGCGGCTTTTCTGACCTCCGGATCAGGGTCGCGGCGCCGCTGGTCAAAGGCCAGGTAAACTCTGAACAGCATGGCCCGCATAGCCTCAATGTGAGCCTTGCCCATCATCAGAGTACGCTTGATATCTTCATGGTTGATTATGGCTACCCGTCCCGCTTTAGGATCAGTCATCAGGCGGCCCTGAATCCTTTCCTTGGCATTATCACGGGCATTGGCAAAGGCGTTAAATATACAGGAAAGCGCCATATGACCGGTTTCCATGCGGGCCAGATTCATCATCTGGAACATCTGGGCCATACCTTCGCCTTGGCCGTCATTTTTACGGGCATCTACCCCCAGCAGCCAACCGCGGCAGCCGTCATTTTCCCCCGCTGCCAGAGAGGCTGTTACCGAGCCGTGCTGGCCCATTTTATGCTCCACCCCGGTGGTCTGTAAATCATTGTCTTCCAGACTTCCGTCTTCATTCACCCAGAACTTGGGCACTATAAACAGAGAAATTCCCCTGGTGCCGTCTTTAGCGCCTTCAATACGGGCCAGATACAGGTGGATGATATTTTCGGTAAAATCATTATCTCCTCCCGTTATAAAAATCTTACTGCCTTTAATATTGAATATCCTGGGATTATCAGTAGGATAGGCCTTGGATAAGATATCGCCTACGTCGGATCCGGCGCTGGGTTCGGTCAGACACATAGTCCCCGACCAGGTTCCGTCCATCATTTTGGGCAAGAACATGGCCTTTAGTTTATCGTCGCCAAAGCTTTGAATCAGGTCGGCAGCACCGCTGGTCAGCATTACATAGGGCATAAAAGCGGGATTAGCGGCGGTAATCAGTTCCCAGACCGCAGCATACAGCATTTCCGGCAATACCATGGCATCTTCGGAATCATCAATATTACTGGTCCCCCACCCCTCGCTCTGCAGTTTGTGGAAAAGGGGTCCGAAGCTCTTGGGGGTAGTTACCTTGCCATCCGCGAACTTAACCGGATTTTTCTCCCCGTCGTCATTGGTCGCCTCTATTACTTCCTTGCACATTTTCAGAATGGGGCCTAAAACCGATTTTATATCTTCCCGGGAATAATAATCGGCAAATTGCGGATAGTTAAAAACCCTGTCGGTAGGAAGCCATTCCTGAATTATGAATTCAAAATCTCTGATATTGTTGATGGCAAAATTTGCAGACATCGAAATATACTCTCCTTATTTAAGATATTTTACCAAAAATTCCGACTGGGAACCTTATTTATTTCAGCCCCTGGAAATTACGGCGCAATCTTATCGCCAGTGAGAGCCGATAATTTCTCAACTACCGCTGAAGCCAGGCTGTCCTCGCTATATTGCTTCCCCTCAATTTCAAAACCAGAAACTACGATCACCTTTTGGTTGGCAGGATATCGGGCACAGGCCAGACTGCATCCATTAACTGCAATAAAGGCCTCACAATCATCCCAGTCGAAGTACTCGAACTTATATTTTCCGGGCGGGAGCATATTTTTAACCCGTTCCATAACTTTCTTTCTATCAATATAGGGGTTGCACCCGCCGCAGAATTTCACGCCTACTTTCATCTTGTATTGGTGACGGGCCTTTAATCTTAGGGAGTAATCCCGCAGATTTTTTGGGCCATCTGCTTGAATTGTTTCAGGTTGGCATTCTTTAACAGGCCTATTCTCTGAGCTTGCGGTGATCCGGCTCCATGCATGGACTCCACTAATGAAGTTCCCCCGGTCATATTCTCAATCAATCGGGCCAGCTTAATCCGGTCCAAAGTGTTGGTATCAGCTGCGCCGGCAAAGTATTTCAGAATCAGAGGTCCTAACACCGGGTCCCTAAGATCAAATTCCGTAGGCAGAGTAGCCAGTAGACCCCCGGCAATATCATGGGCCAAACGGGAAATCTCATAGTGGCTGCGGGTAATGTTTTGCTTGGTTATGTTAGCATAGGTAGTTTGGGGATAATAGTTCCCCGCCGGCAGGGGTCTGGATTCATACCCGGCAGCTAACGAACTGGCATGCAAGGTCTCGTTCATAAGAATCATCTCAATCATTTTGTCGCGGATATGGCTTGCTTTCGCGGTTCCATTATACTCGGCCATAGCCGCACTGGCTCCGATCAGGACATCAATAACCCCGGCCTTGCAAGCGCCGTAGTTTTGGCGGTGGTAAACAGCAAATCTTTCCACCAGCATCCCGGCAAATTCCGTCTCTCCACACATAAAAACCCGCTCCCAGGGTACAAAAACATTATTAAAGATGACCAGGGCTTCTCCGCCTACCACCCCATAAGTCGGGTTGCCTTGATCCAGCTTACCCAGTTTGCGTTCATCATTGGTCTGTCTCCCAAAAATCAAGGTGACACCCGGCGCATCCAGAGGAGCCGCAAAACTTACCGCAAAGTCCTTATCTTCAGCTCTCATGGCAACAGTAGGCATAACCAGTATTTCATGGGAGTTGGCCGCTCCAGTCTGGTGGGCTTTAGCGCCTCTGACAATGATTCCGTCTTTTCTCCGTTCCGCAACATGGACAAAAACATCGGGATCCGGCTGCTGATGGGGCGGCAACCCCCGATCACCTTTAGGATCGGTCATACCGCCCACTACCATATAGTCGTTTTCCTGAATATACTTCACAAAATCAATAACTTTTTCCTGATATTTCGTTCCATATTTCCGGTCAATTTCATAACTGACACTGTAAACTGCATTCATGGCATCCCAGCCCACACAACGTTGGAAGCAGGTACCGGTCTTTTGACCAATAGCTCTCAGCAATTTCGATTTTTTAACCATATCTTCGGCATCTTGCTGGATATGGGTGAAACGATTTATTTTTTTACCGGTATAGGGCGATACGGCTGTAGCCAAATCCATAGTTTCAGGTTCAAACGCTATATCGTAGGTTACGGCCGCCGTATTTATGTGAGGCCTGATATAAGGACTATCAAGAATATTTTCGATCTGCTCACCCATAAAATAGATTTCGGTTTTCATTTTTTTAAGGCTCTGAATATATTCCTGCCCTGTCTTCATATAATCATCTCCTAATAAAATTACCCGGCTTCGACACTGCTTTTGCTAATCTGAGCCTGTGGGTCCTTTCCCTCCGATCCCTTCCCCAATAAGTCCGGGTACTATATAAATTCATACATAGTACCCGTCTTAAGATTGAGAATAATCAGTTGAACTTTTCCTTTCTTCTCTTTCAATGCAGAAAGCAAGAAGGGGAGCCCCAAAACTCAGGTTCGCTTGAAAATTGGAGGGTCATAGTAGCTTTAGTTACACCTATTGAGCCTACTTCTATAGGATATATTTTATATTCCGCCGTTATTTCCCATCTCTTTGGTTATCTGCACTTCTCTATCTTTGCGTGCAAAACTGGTCAGGTTTTTTATTAATGCTGCCAGTTATCCTATTATTGCCTTAAGACATCAGTAACTGTGGGCAATTTTTTATTGAATATCTCTCCATTTACTATCCGCCTATACCATATCGGCATCACTTCCATTCCCAATTTATAATCAGTCGTCAAACTTGCACAGCTTGTCTGCTATTTTCCGGGGGGTTATCGACAAAATACGGCAGTCACCTCCTCATTTAATGATTTGTCGAAATAATGAAATTCTAGTTGCTTCAATCCTTCAATATTGCAATATGCATGCCAAGTTCTGCCCGACCTTTAAATGCCTATTTTATGGGCTTTGCGTGAATTCAATCTTCTTGTGTCACATAAATGGGATGAATCTGTAGCAATAATAGGACTACCGTTTGGCTTTAATCCTTTTGCCTTAATGAATCAGTTTAAAAGAGTAGGAACGGCTGGATCCGGTGAGGTCCCATGTTTTTTTAACAATGTCATCGCCTTGGCATCTGCGAAAAGCAAAGAGGAGGGTGGAAAAAGCGGAGGCAGCCGGATGCCGCCCCCTGCTAGGTCATCTGCCTTTCTAATTGCTGCCCATACTAATAATCGCCTAAAACTAACGTTTTAAGCGATTATTATAAGCTGGTGTTCTGGGAAAAGCTAATAAGTCAAACTTTTTGTTATAAGTAAAATATTCTTAGCGGTTAAGGAGTCAAGCGGCCAGTGATGTAGACTTATCCCTGGCCGATTTTTCCATAGCTCTATACACATAGGACAATGCCACTGCCCCTAACGCAAACCCAATCGCCCAAATAAACGCGCCCTGATATCCGCCCGAAGCCTTCTTAACAAAGGCGACGATCTGAGGGCCAATTAACGAGGCGATGGCAAATGCGGTAAAAAGAATATTATAGTTAGTGGTAAAGTGCTTGGCGCCAAAGGACTCCCTGGTGGTGGGAGACAACATGGACGCATAAGCGGCATAAGCCATAGGTATACATATGATAGCCGCAATGAATAACGCTTCATTTTTGATATTGGCCAAAACGAAAGCGCTAAGGGCTGCGATCAGACCCACTATGGTTATAACATTCATGCGACCAAGCTTATCAGAAAGCCCTCCCCAAAAGATCCTGCCGAAGACCTGCGCTACCGCAAAAAAGCCGACAATGTACGCAGCTTTTGCCGGTGTGTAGCCTAAAGATCCCTGCAAAATCGGGGAACCCAGCGACAAAATCATTGAGCCGCCCAGAAGCCCGCATACAAACATGCCCAAGGTGACATAGAAAAGAGGGGTTGTAAACAATTGTCCGGTGCTGATTTCCATTATCGCCGGCTTAACTGCAGGCGCTGCTGTAGAGCCGGTTTCTTGGACTAAAGCAGGGTCTCCCTTCCAGCCCTTGGGGACATCATAGTAAAACCTGCTGCAAACGGCCTGAACAATAAACATGGCAATGCCTAAAGCACGAAATGCATCCGCCACATCCCCGCTTGCGGTCGTGATATTGGTGGCAACTGGCGCCCACACCAATGAAGCCAGAGCATAAGCACCGGTATACAGTCCCGCGGCCAGACCCCCCCGGTCGGGAAAAGCCTGCACCACATAGCTCACCAGGCTTACGTACATGAAACCTATCCCGCCGCCGACCAATACGCCAAAGTATAAATACAGTTCCCACACGGAACTCTTCATTATGCTGCAACCCAACATGCCTGCTGCAAACCAAATGGCGCCGATTAAGTTGTAATTGCTGATCTTAATCTTGGCGCGCAGCTTAGCAAAAACTATGGGGATTACAGCCGAAAATATTATGTTCAGGGTATAGGCTAAAGAAATTGAGGCTGTTGACCAATGGTACTTAGTTGCTAGCGGGATGACAAATACGCTCCAGGTATATATTATTCCGGTAAATAAACCGGCAATCATACAGGCGGTTAAAGAAATATATCTTTTTTTGGCAAATTCGGCATGATCCATTAAAAAGCCTCCTTCGTATAATTGGTCATTTGATTGGGGAATTAAAGGATGATTTGTCATAATGCAATTATTTAAAGGTGTGAATTAATCAGCGTAACGATGACAGCGAAGAGAGTTGCAGTCAATTGCTTCAAAATTTATGGTCAGCAGACCAGGCCCTGATTAGATTATTAGTTTTGGATATCCGAATCATCTTTTTTCCCCTTCCCCCCGTTTATCGGGGAGAAGGGGGTCTTTTTTATTGTTGGGGAATATAGCGCAATTCTTTTTTCATAACCTTACCGGCGGCATTGCGCGGGAGCTCTTTTACAAACTCCACATAAGTCGGAGTTTTGAATTTCGCCATCCGGTCCATCACCCAATCCTTGACTTCCTGTTCGGTGAGAGTAACCCCCGCTTTGGGAACTACCACCGCTTTGGTCAGTTCACCGTACTTGGCGTCCGGTACTCCCACTATGGCTACTTCCAGTATCTTGGGGTTAGTATAAAGCACGTCCTCAACCTCCACGCTGAATATCTTTTCGCCGCCACGGTTGATCATGTCTTTCAGCCGGTCTCTGATATAGACATACCCCTTTTCATCAATAGCAGCCACGTCTCCGGTATGCAGCCAGCCATCGGTCACTGTTTTAGCCGTAGCTTCCGGCATCCCCCAATAGCCCTTGGTCACATTGGGCGATTTAATCCACAGTTCCCCTTCTGCATTGGCAGGGCATTCCTCGCCCGTGTCCGGGTCAACCGTCCTGGCTTCCGATACCAGGGAAGGGAACCCGATTGAGGCTGCATTTAGCGCCGAATCAGGCGTCAATGTTCCCGGCGAGGATACTTCCGTAAGTCCATAGGTATTATGCAATTTCATCCCCGGTATCCATTCCGAAAGCTGACGCACCGTTTCGGCGGAGATGGCGGCGCCGCCGAATGCTCCGATCCGGAAATGGCTCAGGTCGTATCTCTTGGCATCCGGATGATTCATCATCATTATATAGACGGTCGGTACGGAGAGGGTGTGGGTGCAGTGCTTTTCCGCGATCAGCCTGATCATCTCCGCCGCATCCATCTTAGGCATCACCACTGAGGAGCCGCCCGCGTATATCAGAGTCATGAGCTGGGCAAACAAACCGGTTACATGGAAAAGGGGCACGGCTATGATACCCCTGTCTTCCGGGGTAACTTCATAGCTGTTGGCGTAAACCATGGCGGAATGGATGCCATTGACGTGACTTGACTGTGATCCCTTGGGATTTCCGGTTGTTCCCGAGGTATATATGATCCAGGCCACGTCTTCCTGGTCCATGGATACTTTACCCAACAGGTCTTCCTTGGCATCTTTATCAATTAAGGCCGAAAACGGAATCGTGCCCGGGATGGGCTTCCCTTCCGTTAGCACAACAAATTGCCGGCATTGAACCTCGTCCCTTATAGGGGCTACGATGGGCTCATAAGCTTCGTCCTCGGTAATCAGCATGGCAGTTCCGGAATCTTCCAGCTGATACTTGATCTCAGCCGATTTCAATTTGTTATTTAACAGCACTACTATGGCCCCGGCTCTGATAACTCCGAACATGCTTATGGCACATTCGAGACAGTTTTTAAACAAAATCCCGATACGATCGCCCTTTTTGATCCCGTAATCATTTATCAGAGCACTGGCCATATTATTGACTTTTCTATCCCACTCACGGTAAGTGAGCTCCTGATCTTCAAAGATCAGGGCTACTTTATCAGGATACTTGTCCACCGTTCTTCTAAACAGATAATCCAGGGTCTTGGGCCTGTCCTTGAAAACCCAATTTTCTCTGCCATGTATCCATTCCTTGGTGAGTTTGCTGGTTATCTCCTGGGGCCAGAGTTTAGCTCCGTCTACGTACATATACATCCTCCTTTAGCTATAAGCTATAAGTTCAATCGTTCTGCCGGAAAAACAACCCGCAACTAGGGCAGCCTATTGGGCCGGAAATACCTTGCCGTTAATAAAAGGATCGTGTCCGGGCAATATGCGCTTACGGCTGCCGGCAATTTTTAAAATTCTCCAGGCGCTGTCGTAAAAATCGGTGAGGTTAACATGAATTCCGGGAGGATAAAAGGCGTGTCCCGGTTGGGGGACGACTTTTATAGTTTGGCCTTTGGCATCAATAAATTCGGTTATGTCAGGGTACAGGTTAAGCTGCATATACAGCAGGTCCCCGGACAATACATATTTGCCTTCACTGGTATTGACTACCGTGGCCTGCTGCCCCATGGTGTGACCGGGGACACACAGAACGTTAATGCCGTCCGCAACTTCATAACCATCATCGGCCAGGATCAGATCGTAACTCTCTAATTCAGGCAGCAATTCGGCTACATATACCCCATTCTGAACAGGAATCGGATTTTTGGCATAGGCCCACTCTTTTTTCTGCAGAATGAACCGGGCATGGGGGAACAACCCGATATTGGCGGCGTGATCAAAATGAAAATGAGATATGATGACAGTGTCTATATCTTTCGGCTTGGCCCCTACTGAAGCCAAACCTTTTATCATCCCTTCCGGCCCCACCCCGGAAAGATTGAAGCCGTGGAAATTAGGATCCCCTACGCAACCAGTGTCTACCAATATTTTTTTACCTCCCCCTTCAATATAGAAAGCCAGAATGGGAACCCAAAAGCTCAGGTCGGCTTGAAGATTGAAGGTCATAGTAGCTTTAGTTACACCTATTAAGCCTACTTCTATAGGATATATTTTATATTCCGTCATTATTTTCTCTCCCCTTTGTTATTTACACACTTCTCTATCTTTAGCGTAAAATTGGTCAGATTTTCTTATCAGTGCTGCTGGTTATCCTATTATTGCCTTGAAGAACATCAGTAACTGTGGGGGCAATTTTTTATTGAAGCTCTGTTTCCATCTACTCTGTCTGCCTATACCATATCGGCATCACTTCCATTCCAAGTTTGCATTCAGTCGGCAATACTTGCACAGTTCATCTGCTATTTTCCAGGGGGTTAGCGAGAATTTACAGCAACCACCTCCTCATTAAATGATTTGATTAAGGGGATTTATAGGGGGCCTGCAACATTTTTCATAGGTTACCAGTGCAATATGCATGCCATGTTTTTCATCAGCTTCTAATCGCCGATTTTGCCGCTTTTTGGCGAATATATTCTTTTTGTGTCGCATAAGCGGGACGAAATCTGTTGCAATTTTAGGAAATCTTAAACTGCATAAGAATTGAGCGCATGCAAAATTTTGCTGAAATGGTCAATATGAAGGGAATAATTGCTCCTGGCGCTGGTACCAGATGTTTCCCGGTTTAAGTCGGATATATAGTGGAATGATTAAAAAAGACTGGCGAGATACTAATCCTGCTCAGCCGGTTTATAATCAATTTTAAGTATGGACCAGATTCAAGAGCTTTTACCCAATATCCGAGGTCAGCCCGGGTCAACACAAATTTTTATTTGAATTAATCCTGGCTTTGCCCTAACCTATTATCAGGTGGCGGGCCAGAACCCGCCAATGCCAGTTCAGATATGCTGGTTATAATTTGGAAAAGGAGGTAATATTAATGGACTCTAAAGAAAAGGTATTGGAAGTTATGAAAAATGCCGGGAAGCCTGTAAGTGCCGGAGAGGTTGAGAAACTCTCGGGATTAGACCGTAAAGAAGTCGATAAAGTCTTTAAGGAACTTAAAAAAGAAGAGGCTATTGTCTCTCCCGTCCGTTGCAAATGGGAGCCGGCAAAATAATAAGGGTTGATTAATAAATGATAACCGATCAAAAACGGCTGCTTCGGCAGCGGTTGAGATTATGCAAGAACCCCTGCCGATCCTCACAAATTAGCAGGGGTTCTTGCATAATTTCAAAGACTTGATTTAGTAAAGCCTTTCAATAAGAGATAGGAGCTTTTTATACCATGCTACGCATTCAGTCCAGTCAACTCTCACCGGGTTACCCCTCTATTTTTTATCTTCCGGGAGGACCTTGCCACTCCTCTATAGGCTTGAGAGGTGTACAAAAACGGGCCCCGATTAAACACCTTAGCACAATGAGCATTATACCAGGGAATCATTTCTCGGCAAGGATACAACCGACTCTACCAATTGCTCAATATCCTGACGCTCAGGAACAGCGATGTTATTAAAAATATTAGGCGCCTTCCATGTTGTGGAAACAAATATCTCTTTTTCTTCCCGGCTGCAGCAGGGAGGTTGCCCGCACAATTCCCGCATGAGTTCTTTAAATTGCTTCAGACCATCAAATCCTGAAACCCTGATGGCTTTCTTTATCCTGGGGTCAGCGCTTTTGCGCTGATTGAAATACATGTAGGCGGGCAGAATCATTCCATTGGCCCGTCCATGGGGGATGTCTTTAAAATAAGTTAATGAAAAGCCCAGAGTATGGGGAATGGTTGTGCCGGTGACGCTGATGGCCATACCGCCCAGCAGGGAGCCGTAAAGCAGGTTGGCCCGATTTTGGTAGAGCAGCTGCCACGAATCACTGGCCAGGTTTTTTATTTCCGGTCCCAGGATGCGCATAGCCTCCAAAGCGAGCAGTTCGCTGAAAGGCGAGAGCTTATTGATACAAAAGTAACTTTCCAAGGCATGAGAATAAGCATCCACACCTGTATCTATCGTAACCCGGACCGGCAAGCCCATAGTATAGCGCGGATCTAAAAAGGCTAAGCGGGGGATGATGTGAGGATGCATGATTCTCTGTTTGGATTCCGTAGCCGGGTTGGTCAAAATGGAATAAGGAGTCACTTCCGAACCGGTGCCGGCAGTTGTCGGTATGGCAACTATGGGCAGAACCCGGTCAAAATGAAGCGCAAACAATTCCTGTTCCCCAATTGGGTTAATCGCCAGAATGGCAATGGCTTTGGCCGCATCCAGCGGAGATCCACCTCCGATTCCAATAATAAAGTCAGCCTGCTCTTTTTTCGCCACACAGGCTCCGTTTATCGCTGTTTCTATTGAAGGGTTGCCTTCCACTTGATCAAATATTGCGTAGCTGACGGCAATTTGATCAAGGGCCCGGCAGAGGTCGTCCAGTGCGCCATTACGCCGGGCTGATCCCCCCTGTCCCAAAACGACCAGGGCTTTGCTGCCCATGGTTTTTAAAGCGGCGCAGTTATCAACAATAACATGAGATCCAAAAAATACTTTGGTAGGAAAGTGGTTTTGCCAGGGCATAGTTTCCATCTCCTTTTCATATATTCCCATTCCCGTATATTTCCGTGATGTCAGGAAACCAGGAAGCCCCCTGGATTTTGCTGCATGCTGCTGTCCTCCAGAGGGCCTCCCAATGTTGCGGCTATTGAGCTGAGCGCTTGATTATTACCAGTCTACATCGGGATTATCCTGAATACCGCAGAGCTTTTCGGCGAGCTCTTTGTAGTGTTCCAATTGCTCGCCCCGTTGGATCATAATTCTCTGGGCCTGGGGAGAGCCCGCGCCATGCATTGATTCGGTCAAGTAGCCCACAGCCGCGCAGCCCATGGTCAGGTTTTCAATAAACCTCAGCATGCGCTGGCGGTGTTCGGTGGGCACATCACCTCCGGCGGCCAGATATTTTTTCAATAAGGGGCCCACCTCGGGGTTCTCAAAATCTTTGGAACTGGGCATGGTCACCAGCAGCCCTCCGGCCAGGTCCTGGGCTATTCTGGCAATTTCATAGGGGAACCTGGTTACGTTTTGTTTGCAGATATTGGCCAGAAGTATATTGATCATATAGTTGCCTGCCATGGTCCGGGCTCCTTCCGCCGAACACGCTATGCCGCAGGCATAAAGGGTTTCGTTTAAGTGGCACATCTCAATTATTTTGTCTTTCACGTGGGAAGCCCGGGATACTCCCTGGTAATCGGTGATCGCTTTGGCCGCCCCGATCAGGGTATCTCCCACCCCTACTTTGCATCCCCCATAGCTCTGACGGTGATATCCTGCAAATCTCTCCACCAGCATGCCTGAGAACTCGGTTTCACCGCACATGAATACGTGTTCCCAGGGTACAAACACATCCTGGAAGATGGTGGTGACTTCCTGCCCGCCAAAATATTTGTTGCCGGGGTCAATATCCCCGCCTTCCAGTTTTCTGGTGTCGCTGGACTGCCGCCCATATACATAAATCATTCCTTCGGCATCCAACGGCACGGCAAAGCATACGGCATAGTCGTAGTCTTCCTCTTTTAAAGCATTGTTGGGCATGGCTAAAATCCAGTGGGAATTGATCATGCCGGTCTGATGCAGTTTACATCCTCGGACCACGATGCCGTCTTCTCGTTTTTCTACAATATGCACATACATATCCGGATCATCCTGCTGCCCGGGCGCTTTGCCCCGGTCTCCCCGGGCGTCGGTCATGCAGCCGTCCACGCACAGATCATTTTCCTGCACTAATTCCAGGAATTTGATAAAGCGTTGATGGTAGGCTGTGCCCTTGGCCTGATCAATCTCGAAGGTGGTGTTAAATACCGCATTGAAGGCGTCCATCCCCACGCATCTCTGAAAACAGCATCCGGTTTTTTGTCCCAGCAGTCTCTGCATTTTTACTTTTTTGACCAGGTCTTCCGGGCTTTGATGCAAATGCGTGAAGCGGTTGATCCGGCGTCCGGTCAAACTGGAAGTGACAGTCATAAGATCCTCGTATTCCGGCTCCAATGCCAGTCTGTAGGTCATGGCCATGGCGTTGAGCGACGGCCTGATGATGGGGTTGTCCACCCGGTTTTCGATCTTTTCACCAAACATATACAAATTAATTTTCAATTTTCTCATATCGTCCAAATATTCACCAGGGGTTTTGAGTGTCATTTTAGTCACCTCACCTAATTAATAATATATACCCGTATAATTCATCTCTTACGGTACAGCCGTATGTTGCTTATAATGCCGCTAAACCCCATTTTTGAGCGTGCAAATCCAGGGATGGACCGGATTTAATCTGGTCCATCCCCAAATTCGCTGTTTTATATCCTAATTGGTTCCAGCAAGAGGCTGACTGGCCGGAAGGAATAAGACGGCTTCCTTATTGGCAAACTCTTTAGGCCACACACAGCTCAGTTCTTTATCGAAATATTGGTTGATAAAGGCCCGGGCTTTAATATTCTGCCCCACATGGGAATTGCCCAGCCAAGGGTCGACAAAGGGTTTTTCCGGGGTGGAAAATTCAACTGCGGTTCCCATCAGGCTGTCTTTCGCGTCCACCTTTATATTTCTGATAGCCTCGGCCACAGATTCAGCCGTAAAGGCACCGCTTTTTTCAATGGCCGCCGGGGCAATCTGGTTGAAAAAGAGCATGGTCTGGGCAAATTGACGCATTTCCACATGGTGATAGGGATGGCTTCCATACTTTTCTGTCCAGCGTTGGTCAAATTCTTTGAACAGTTCTACGTTTTCCTCCGAATAACCGGCGGTATTAGGATTGCAGGGAACCGGATCCACCGTTAACAGGAAGTTGGCGTCATCACCCACACCATCGACAAAAGCCTGAACGCTGTGGCCGCCGCTGTGGGTAATCAGAACGGGCACCTTGAAACCTAATTCTTTGGCTTGCCGGTTGAACAATATTCCGTCATTCACATAACTGGTGATCAACAATACATCAGGCTGGGCGGCTTTAAGCTTCATAATAATACTGGACAGGTCCACCGCTTTGGCGGAATATGCTTCATTGATTACTACGTTCATCCCATTTTTTTGGGCGGTGGCGGCGTTGCCTTCAGCTACTGCCGTACCATAAGGACCATCCTCATGAATTATGGCTATTTTCAGTTCTTTGGCGCTCTTGCCTAATTTTTCTTGGATGGCCGCATCATTAGCCAGGATAAAGTTTACCGATTCGGCGCCCCAACTGGATGCCATAGCTTCATTTCTAAAGCTCCACTGATAGCCTTTGGTCAGGAGGTCGTCGGCGGCGCCGGACATTTCCCATAGCACCACTTTATTGCGTTCAGCCACTTCACTGACCGAGGCAGCGATAGCCGATGAATAGGACCCGAATAATACCGGCACCCCTTTGGTGGTGATTAAGCGTTCGGCCTCGGATGATCCGATACTGGGATCGCTCTGAGTGTCTGCCGTAACATAGCTTATAGGATATTTACCCATAACTCCGCCTTTTTCATTGATCATCTCGACAGCCATCTTAATGGCGTTGCACTCAGCATTGCCCAGGGGGGCCTGGGCCCCGCTCAGAGGCTCTTCAATCCCTATCTTAATCTCCACTTCACCGGAACCCCCGGCCTTATCGGATTCTCCGCCACATCCAGTTACGAAAGCCATAGCAAACACTAAGATTATTACCAGACTCAAAAACTTTTTCATGCCGTCTTCTCCCTTCTTTTTCAATTAGGCAATACCCAGGTATACTTGCCTTACGTAGTCGTTGTTCAACATGGAAACGCTGTCTTCATGCAGGACTATTTGCCCCCCTTCACATAGATATCCCCTGGACGATATTTTCAGCGACTGTTCCACAAACTGCTCCACGAAGAAAATAGTGATACCCCGCGATTTTAATTTCAGCAGGATCTCGAAAACCTGTTCTACTATGATGGGCGCCAGCCCCAGCGAGGGCTCGTCCAGCATAAGTAGAGACGGTTGGGCCATAATTCCTCTGCCGATGGCACACATCTGTTGTTCACCGCCGCTCAAAGTACCTGCCAGTTGTTTTCGACGTTCAGCCAGTTTTGGCATGGTCTCATATATCCATTCCATGGTCTCCGCTTTTTGGTCAGGTTTCCAAGCTGCTATTTCCAGGTTTTCTTCCACCGTCATTTTAGGGAAAAGCCTTCTGCCTTCCGGTACCATGACAATACCGTGTTTGGCTCGGTTATAAGCAGGTACTTTCAGCAGATCCTGTCCCTGGAAGGTGATGCTCCCTGACCGGGGCTGCACCAGTCCGCATATGGTCCGGAGTATGGTGGTTTTTCCCGCGCCATTGGGACCTAACATGGTGACGATTTCCCCTTGTTCCACTTTGAGGTTCAGATCCCAGATTACCTGGGTGTCGCCATATGCCACATTCAAGCCGTTAATTTCCAGCATTGCCGCTCCTCCTTCCCAGATAAGCCGATACCACTTCGGGATTGGAGGTTACCTCCTGTGGCGTCCCTTCCGCAATCTTCCTGCCATGATCAAGAACGATGACTCTTTCGCTGATCGTCATGATCACCCGCATAACATGTTCCACTATGACGATGGTCATATGCTGTTGTAATTCCCGGATTAAATCCATCATTTCATCCATTTCTTTGGGTTTCAGCCCGGTCATGACTTCATCCAGCATAAGAACTTCCGGATCGGTGGCCAGGGCTTTACCCAGCTCCAAACGTTTTCTTTCCAGGGTTGTAAGCTGACCGCCCATGAAATGAGCCTTTTTATCCAGGTTAACCTGTTCTAATATGGCGGGTACTTTATCGCGGGCCTCCTCTACGCTTTTTGATTTGGCCAAAAGCGCCACCAGAATGTTGTCTGATACGCTCAGGCCGGGAAAAGGCCGGGCTATTTGGAAAGTTCTGGTTATACCCTTCAGGCAGACCGCGTCCGGCGTCAGTCCCACAATATTCTCACCTCGATAAAGGATTGACCCGCTGTCAACCTTGTAAAAATTGGTTATCAGGTTGAATAAGGTTGATTTTCCCGCCCCGTTAGGACCGATTATACTTAAGATTTCCCGCTCTTTTACATCGAATGATACGTCCTGGGTGGCCTGCAATCCGCCAAAGCTTTTGGATATATTCTGTATCTGGAGGATATTGTCACTCATCTGCACCACTCCCTCCTGCGATTCCGCTGCCGGTCAGGGCAAGATTGGCTTTGCGAATCTTTCGAGCCCGGATAATGCCGGGTATGCTTACAATGCCTTTGGGCAGATAAATAATGGTAATGACGAGAAGTATGCCGTAAACCAGCAGATGCAGCCCAGGAAGCTGACTTCCCACGGTCATTCTCAACACCTCGGACAAAGGTATGAGCAGTACTGCACCGATAGTGGGCCCTAAGATGGTGCCGCTGCCGCCGATTATGGCTACCAGAGCCAGATTCAGGGCGATGGAAAAACCGCCTACGGTAGCCGGGTCAATGTAGCGGAAATACTGAACATAAAAAGCCCCGCCTATTCCTACCAGAAAGGCGCTGATCACCGCCGACTTAATTAAGTTCTTGTTTACCGAAATTCCCAGAGCAGCGGCGGCATCCTGGTCTTCCCGAATAGCCTCCAGATAATACCTGGTCCTTTCCATTTTCCATACCAGAGCGACAGCGATGAACCAGAGTACCAGGATGATAAGGAAATAAGGCTCTTTCCCGTCAAATTGAAATAAGGCCAGAGATGTGGGTTTATAGGGAAGCGATAGTCCCAAGGAGCCTCCTGTTAAATCGCGCATACTGGTCAATAAATTTTGCACAATTTCCATGACCGCGATGCTGGCCAGGGTAAAATAAGGCCCTTTCAAGCCGAAGCGAAAGCAGGGATAGGCGATGAGCAGCATTACGCCTACAGCCAGCAGCCCTCCCATAAGCATGCCCAGCCATGGCGATAAGGTTATTTGCCGGAAAAGAATGATGGTGGTATAGGCGCCGATGGCTACAAAGGCACTGTGCCCCAACGATAAGCGGCCGGCGTAACCGCACATCAAATTCCAGGCCGTGCCCATATATGCATAAAGTAAAGTGAGAATCAAAACATGTTTCACATATACCGGAATAGGGCTGAATCCGGCGATTACCAGGGCCAGAGTCAGTATAATGAATATGACCAAGGGTTTACTGAATTTCATTCAAGTGTCACTCCTCTCTTTAAACTCTAGCCGCCTTACCCAAAATCCCCTCCGGTTTTACGAACAGGATAATCAGGAAGAGCAGCAGAGAGAAGACTTGAGCCAGTTCAGCACTGGCCATCACTCCGGCAAAGGTTTCGACCAGACCTATGATCAATCCGCCGACCAGTGCTCCGGTGAAGCTGCCCAGTCCTCCCAATACCACGATAACGAAGGCCAGAGTATTAAAGTAAGTTCCCACTGTGGGATAGACATTGAATATCGGCATGATAATACATCCGGCTAAACCCACCAAACCTATTCCGACAGCAAAGGTTAGGGAATAAATCATATTGACATTGATGCCCATGAGGGTTGCGGCATCGGTGTCCTGGGATACGGCACGTACTTGGGCCCCCAATTTTGTATACATCAACAGGTAATAGAGGACCAGGGCCACAACCACACAAATAATAAAAGCCCATAGTCTCCCGGAACTCAACATCATGCCGCCGATATTTATGCTCTTACCGGTCAGATTGGTCTCAATAGCCCTGAAGTCTGATTTCCACAGCATTAAGGCCAGATTTTGCAGAACATAGCCTAATCCTGCCGAAGCCAAAATCGTATTGACTTCAGTTTCGCTTTTTCCCAAAAGCGGTTTGATGATTAGACGAAAGATGACTAACCCCACTACCAATAAAATTGGGAAAACCAGTAGGGTTGCGGTATAAGGGTTGATCTTGTACAGGGTAAAAAGAAAAAAAGTTAAGTACATTCCAACCATCAGAAAATCGCCGTGGGCAAGATTTACGATCTTGATTACCCCGAAAATGAGGTTCAGCCCTACGCTGATTAAAGCGTAAATGCCGCCCAAGAGAATGCCGCTGGCAATAATCTGAAGAAATGTTTCCATACTCAATTCATATCACACCCCTTCGTAGAATTGGGCTTGTACTAGTTATAATCACGCTTTGCTTTTAAAACTGAGGCCGTTTAGTATAATCCCAACTCCATCACTGCCCTCTTCCTTAAATAAGAGAACCTCCCCGGCTTTACCAACTAGGAGTTAATAATGTTATTGCTTATCACCACGCGTTGAATTTCACTGGTGCCCTCGTAGATTTCGGTTATCTTGGCATCGCGCATCATTCTTTCTACCGGGTACTCCCGGGTATAGCCGTAACCTCCGTGTATTTGTACAGCTTCATTGGTAACTTTATTGGCGGTTTCTGAAGCTTTGAGTTTGGCCATGGCGGCATCAACCGAATAGGGAAGCCGGTTGGCTTTTTTCCAGGCCGCGCGATAGGTCAGCAGGCGGGCGGCATCAATTTCCAGGGCCATATCCGCCAATTTGAAAGCTATCGCCTGCAGCCGGACTATTGGTTTCCCGAATTGCACCCTGGTCCGGGCATATTCAAGGGCTTTTTCATAGGCGCCCTGGGCGATTCCGGTGGCCTGAGCAGCTATGCCGATACGTCCTCCATCCAAGGTCTGCATGGCTATGGAGAAACCCTGCCCAATCTCACCCAATAAGTTCTCCTTGGGAATCCGGCAGTCTTCCATAATCAGATCGCAGTTCTGGGTACCGCGCAGGCCCATCTTTTTTTCGAATTTTCCGAAACTGAAACCGGGGGCTCCTTTTTCAATAATAAAAGCGCTGAAGGCTTTACTTTTCAGTTCTTTGGCTCCGGTTCGGGCAAAAACGATGTAAATATCAGCAACTCCGCCATTGGTAATGAAAATTTTGCGGCCGTTGAGGACCCATTCATCGCCGACCAGCTCGGCTTTCGTAACCATGCTTAAAGCATCGGAACCGGCATTGGCTTCGGTGAGGGCGAAAGCTCCCTGTTTCTCACCCGCCGCCAGCGGTATCAGGAACTTTCTTTTTTGTTCGTCATTCCCGAACATGCCTATAGGATAAGAACCGAGACTTACATGGGTAGACAGGGTATCGCCTGCGGAAGGATCAATTCTTGATACCTCTTCCACCGCTACCGCATAAGCTACCAGGTCCATGCCTGCTCCGCCCCAGCATCCTTCAAAGGGAATGCCCGTCAGCCCCAGAGCCGCCATTCCTTTAAAGGTGTTGGGATCATAGTATTCATTCTCATCCCGATCTACTACTCCCGGCCCCAGGACATTCTCGGCAAAATCCCGGACTGATCTTCTTAACATTTCCTGTTCAGCATTTAGTTGAAAATCCAATACTACCGCCTCCCTGATTATTGTTTACATGACACTTATTTCCCGCTGAAAACGGCTTTTCTTTTCTCCAGAAAAGCTCCCATACCTTCCTTCTGATCCCTGGTAGCGAAACACAGTCCAAACAGTCCAGCCTCAAGTTTGGTTGCGGTATCCATATCAGTCTGCAACCCCTGATTGATCTGGATTTTGGCGTAACGAACGGCAACCGGGGCATTGGCCGCGATTTCCAAAGCCATTTGTATAGCTTCTTCCATCAAAGCTTCATGCGGATAGACTTCATCTACTAAACCAATTCGCTGTGCTTCCCGTGCAGTAATCCTCCTTCCCGTAAAAATTAGTTCTTTGGCTTTACCTTCCCCCACCAAGCGCGGCAATCTTTGAGTCCCTCCATATCCGGGAGTTATCCCTAAACTTACTTCCGGCTGACCCAATTGAGCCTTCTCGGAAGCCAGTCGAATATCACAGGCCATAGCCAGCTCGCAGCCTCCTCCCAGGGCATAACCGTTGACAGCAGCAATAACCGGCTTTTCCACTGCCTCAATGAGCCGGCACACTTCCTGCCCCATCAGGCCCCATCTCCGGCCTTCTTCCGGATTAAGAGGATATTGGGCTTCTATGTCTGCACCAGCAACAAAAGCCTTATCGCCTGAACCTGTTACAATCATTACAGCCAGGTTTTCATTGGTGCTGAAATCTGCAAGCACTGATTTAATTTCCTTTAACACGTCTAAAGTCAGCGCATTTAAAACTTGAGGGCGATTGATATAGAGGATTCTGATTTTTTCACGGTCTTCCACGATGATGTTCTGGTACACCTTATTCAACCTCCTTAATCACAACGTTCTTTTTAATCCGCAATTTTTTATATTCGCAATTTTTATACCAACAGCTTCAACGCCAATAACTTTACCTTTGCTTTCGGTTTTATATTTACTTAAATCCCCGATAAATAGCTATGCGACAACGCAACATCACCATATGCAAAAAAAGACCCGGCCTGGTCCGCCGGATCTTTTGCATTGCTAATTATTCATTTTTGAAAGTTTGACCGCACACCTATTCATTATGACTTCATAATGCAAGATCACCTTATAAACCCTTCTGTATGCGTATCGAAGCGCACGAATTGTATACACGAATTCATCTGCTAAGCTCCATATCCTGGTCTATTTTATATTTGAATCAGGTGAACCAAAAATGAATAAGCACTGATACGGAATTAAATTATTCTCCCGATAATTTAATTCCGTATTGCATAGCCTTACGCCATATGGTAGCCTGGCTTACGCCTAAAACTGCCGCCGCTTTTCGGCTGCTACCGTTACTTTTTATCGCCTCTCGTATTAATTGGCTTTCATATTCCTGCAAAGCTTCCTTTAAAAGAACTGGATTTTTAGTGGGTTGGTCATCTGTCGAAACGCATTTTTTCTGGTGAGGGCCCAGTCGTATTTCAGATATTATCTGACCGGGCGAAGTTACAAAGGCTTGCTCTATAGTATTTTTGATTTCACGCACATTGCCCGGCCAATCATAATCTACCAGGCGTTTCAGTAGAAGCGGATCTAACCTTTTATTCAAAATATACTTTTTATTCAACAAACCGATAAAATAATCGACAAAAGCGGTAATTTCTTCTTTACGCTCTCTGATGGGAGGTATCTGAACCTGCACGACATTGAGACGATAGTAAAAATCCTGCCGGAATTTCCCCTCCTGCACCATCTGCCAGAGGTTGCGGTTGGTGGCCGTAATTAATCGTACATTTATGGGTATGGGCTTAGTTCCGCCCACGCGTATAATTTCATTTTCCTGGATAACCCGCAATAATTTGGCCTGTAAATAAAAAGGCATTTCTCCGATTTCATCAAGCAGGAGGGTGCCGCCGTTGGCCACCTGGAAAATGCCCATCTTTCCTTTCCGCAATGCGCCGGTAAAAGCTCCGGCCTCATATCCGAACAGCTCTGACTCAATAAGATTATCAGGAATTGCGGCACAATTGAGGCTAATGTATGGTTTATCGCTCCTCATACTGTTGCGGTGTATTTCCCGGGCCACTATTTCTTTACCAACTCCCGATTCACCGGAAATCAGTATGGTAGAATCGGCCTTGGCTATTCTATTGATTAAATCCCATATTTCAAACATTTTAGGGGAGGCTACGATATAATCTTCCGAACCTTCACTTTGCATCTTCTGTAATTCGCGTTGATAATGCTGTCTCAGGTGTTGAGCCTGTTCTATTTCCTGCTTTAAATTATACAGCTCGGTAATATCACGTCCGTTAGTCACCACCCGGACCAGTTCTCCGTTGGCATCAAAAACCGGATTGCCTGTAACCAGCACCATTTTCCCGGTTTTAACGGTTTGCGTAAAGGTTGTGGTCTTTTTGTGCTCAATAACTTCAATGGTAGCGGCTCGGTTATAGAAACCGGCTTTTACCAGATCATAGATGTTTTTCCCCAGAACTTCATCAGCCTTTATCCCGGTGATGCGGGTATAGGAGTCATTGAGTTTGAGCACATTCCCCTTGCCGTCGGTAACGAATATGTAGTCGAAAGATGCTTGTATAATCGTATCCAGTTCGTCTTTTAAGCCCTGCGCTTCCAACAGCTGAAGCTTTATATGTTCCATTTCAGTTACATCAGTCATTATGATGAGGCAGCCGGTAAATACTTTGTCATCAATCTGAAAAGAATGGCATAAAAAAAACCTCTCATTCAGGTTGACGATTCGTTTTAAACCACCCACTGCTTTATTAATTAGGCTCACTATTTCAGTTGACGGGCAGATAGCGGAGAAATCCCGATCATAGGCATCAGGAGGGATTTGAAGCACGTTTTGGGCTGCTTCATTAAATACACAAAGTTTTCCGGTTTCATCAACTGCGAAAACAACAATCGGCAAAATCTCAACAGCCTTTTTATAAAAGGATTTGACCATGGAATGCTGCTTCATGCAATTCTCCCCTTTTATCTTTCACCCCTGTTTCTCATCTTATTGCACTGATTCATTAATGAATAGTATACATGAAGGAAATCCCACCTGCAAATGCGGTTATATTATATATTCCAGGGTGACACAAAAATGTAACAGCCCTCTGAAAACCAACTGTCATCATCTAAATCCAGTTATATCGGTATTTCCCCCAGAATCCCGACCTGAAATTACCCCCAAACCATATCAATATTGAATTATAAGGGATTTTACAATTCATGCAAAAGTTAGCCCATCTTTAGGCAATATCTCCGTTTCTTTACGAGTGGTATGTATTTTGCACAAGTCAAAAAAGAGTAATTTTTCACGCTTTGCTTAAGTAAGCAAATAAGGAAAAGAAAGGGGATATACCATCATGAACTGGCGGGATTATTACCAGAGTCGAATAACTACAGCAAGCGAAGCAGTAAAAATTGTGAAATCCGGGAATCGTGTGGTATTGGGGCATGCCTGTGGCGAACCTCAATTAATTGTAGATGCCCTGGTGGCCAGGGCAGAAGAATTAGAGGCAGTGGAAATTGCTCATGAGGTGCCAATGGGCAAGGGTCTATACTGCCAGCCGCAGTATAAAAGGAATTTTCGCCACAATGCTCTTTTCGCAGGTGCGCCCAGCCGCAAGGCTATAAAAGAGGGAAGAGCGGATTACACATCAATATACCTGCACAAATTACCTGAGCTTTTTCGGGGAGGTACCTTTCCCATTGACGTAGCCATGGTTACTGTTTCCCCTCCGGATGAGAACGGCTATGTAAGTCTGGGAATATCTGTTGATTATACCTATCAGGCAATTAAGAGCGCCCGCAGCGTAATAGCCGAAGTTAATTCCAATATGCCGCGAACCGGGGCAAAATCATTGGTACACGTTTCCGATTTCGATTATTTCGTTTTGACGGATATCCCGTTAATTCAGCTCAGCCCAGCTACTATCGGGCCTGTGGAAAAAACCATCGGCGAGAATATTGCCGGCCTGATTAGGGACGGAGACTGTCTGCAATTGGGCATAGGCGGAGTTCCTGATGCAATTTTGAATTTTTTACAGGATAAAAACGATCTCGGTATTCACTCGGAGATGATCGCCGACGGGGTAATGAATCTGGTCAAAAGCGGCGTGATTAATTGCTCGCGCAAGAATTTTTATCCTCATAAAATTGTTATCTGTTTCGCTATGGGCGGCAGTCAATTTTATCAATGGTTGGACAACAACCCGCTGATAGAAGCACTGCCCTGTGATATAACCAATGATCCGGTCAATATAGCCAGGAATGACAACATGGTGGCGATTAATTCTGCTTTATCCGTAGATTTATTAGGGCAGGTGGCCGCCGATACTCTTAGCGGCATACAGTTCAGCGGAGTGGGAGGACAGGTTGATTTTGTACGGGGAACCAACAATTCAAAGGGCGGACGTGCCATCATCGCCCTGCCGGCGACCGCATCCGGTGGCAAGATATCCCGAATCTGTGCCACCCTGGCACCCGGGCAGGCGGTAACTACCAGCAGATATGATGTGGATTATATAGTGACTGAATATGGTGTGGCTCATTTAAAGGGCAAGACCAACCGGGATCGGGCTAACGCATTAATCAGTATTGCCGCTCCCGATTACAGGGATATGCTCACAGAACAGAGAAAAGAATTATACGGCTGTTAAAAGGCAGTTGATATTCTTGGGACAAAGGGACTTTGCCAATTGATTCCCATTTTGCCAAACGCATTTTATCTGGAGATTGTCGATAAACTGAAAGCAGCTGGCTTTGTTCTTTATAGGATCAGAGCCAGCTGATACACCTAAGATTAGGTAAGGGTACATTATTTTACCTCAAACACATTAATTTCAGATTACTACTGTAATGAGACCTTTGCATAATTCAAAAAAATACTTCTAATCAGGACAGTCGCAACTGTCTGCCATATTAGCAGCAACGGCAATCGCCTTGGGTGATTGGTATTATATTGTTTACCATAATAAAGGCAACCTGTCCCAAGTTCTTTAAAAACCTGATACACTGGTTAAACAACCTGTGACTTGTCAATGCTACAGTTGCGATCATGGTTATGGCGCAAAAGTAAGTATGGGTTTCAAATTTCTTTTTTACATTCAAGCCGGTTTCTAAAACTAGGTTTTCTTTGAAACGGCTGAAACAACGCTCAATTAGGCAAAAACCGGATAACGCTTTTCTGAAGGAGAACTCAAAGCCGGGTCCAAACAAAAAATTTTTAAAAAACTATTGACAACTCCGCACAGAAAAATATAATATTCTCAAGTGGCGGAGAAATAAGATATTTCAGTTAGGGTACTTTTTAACCCATTTGGTAAATCAGTTAGTTAATTCCAGTTAATTAAACCAATTACTGTGTGTCGGTCAAGTTCAGTTAGTTAACCCAAATTAGTTAATTACTTTATTAAATTCGGAGGTCCAAAAAGTCTGAAAATTCTGGTTAAGCTCCCTTCTCCGCCACTTATATTAAGAGCTTAAAGAGGCTATCAAGAAGATAGCCTCTTTTGTTTATTAGGACCATAGCGAAAAGTCAAGAACCTAGGGTCGCAGCCCTTCTGTCATCCGGCCGCCTGCCCGCCCAGATAAGCTTCGGCCAGCATCCACAGTTCACCCGGTCCTAACCGCAAACCAAGCCACTATAAGTGCAGTAAGCTCAGAGTCCACGCGGAGGAACACAATAGAGTAGCGGCGGTAAATCCCGTATTGAGCAGGACCACCGCCGCTACAACCAGTTTTGAGAATCGGTTTTTCTTCGTATCAATCACCTCGCAACATATGAAACAAAAGCCAGCAATAGACCGATCCCTCCTACTACGTACCCCCACATATCCTTGCTGCCACGATTTATGCCGTATACCTGATCAACCCGCTGTTCGCATTTATCAATACGTTCCCGCAGACTATTATAGTCCCTGATCATAACCTGGGTTTTTCCGAGTTCCGCTGAGAGTGCCTCCATTTTTTTGCTCAAGGTCACTTGCATTTCATAGAGTTCCTTATTGCTGTACCATTCTTGTTTTTTTGTTTCTGTCACTTCCTATCCATCCCTTCTTACTGGTAATATATGGCCAAAAGAAAAATAATGTCCTCCTATTCAAATAAAATAGCCGTCCAAATTCCCAATCGCTTAGTGAATAGGGCGGCTTAAGCCAGAGCTTTATTCGACGGTTCTTTTTCCAGATTTTATCATGCAATTAATAAAGGAGTTACCGCTATTGGCATGGCGGCAGATCCGTAAATGGGCTTAGGCCGCCTTACACGAAGGCGGCCATGTTATTCTCTGAGCATGATGCACAGGCAAATAACTCCTATGAGTACCAGACAGAATTCAAACAATTCGCCATATGTAATCATAAGCATCACCTTCCCCTCTCGGGAAAGTGACCTAATCGCCTAGCGACAACTCCTATGAGGTTTAGCATATTATGTCACAAGAAAAGCACCCCTTACGGAGTGCTTTTTGCTCTTTTATCAGATTACCTGCAGTCGCCCTATTAATCTATCCCTTCCAGTAAGGCCAGCTTAATAGCGTTAATTAATATATATGCAAAAGCATCAGAATTTCCCGCTGTAGCATGGCTGAATATAATGCAGATCCCGGAATATGCCGGGGCATTGAAGACCAATTAATTAGTTCCGCATCTGATTCCGAAAATTGATATTTGTGAACAAGTGTGAGCAAAATGTGAGCACTTTGCTAATTTATGTAAAACAAAAACGTTCACACAAAAACCCCTCATCTTCGGAGGGGCCTTATCTCTCTATGGAGCCGATGGGCGGATTCGAACCGCCGGCCTGCTGATTACGAATCAGCTGCTCTGCCACTGAGCCACATCGGCAAGGTGGTATTGGTATTGACAAGATAGATGATAGCAGGATTATCCCTGGGCGTCAAGAAAGCGGCAGATTAGGATTTATCTTTGCTGATTCATCTAAACAAATATTTAGGGTAAGTCCCCTACTGGGACTTTTTTTCATCACCCAGATAGTAGTAATTGGGGTTATTAAGCACTATGGATTGACAGGAAGGGCATATTTTCTTAATGTAGGCTTTCCTGTCAATGATATGTACCATGGTCTTAAGGGTTGACTCGGGAAATTGTTTTTTGCAGCTGCTGCACTTTTCCACTGATCCGAACCTCCTGTCCAATAATATTTAGCCAATGATTATTTTATCATGGTTGTTTAGCAGCCGATACGGGTTTCTGTAAATTTTGTTCTCACAAAAAGTAAGCCGGGCTCGCCGGCTTCACAACTCTCATCATTCAGCCAGGTAAGCCTGCAATAATTCCATTTCGATTTCTGCCAATTCATTAACTTTAGCTACGGCTATAGCAATTACTTCCGCGCTCTCATCCTCCAGTTCCTCGGCCACCAGCTTGCCAAATGGTATACAGCTCATGCGGGCCAGGGTTTCCGGAACGTCCACCTGGGAGAAAAAAGCATTGAGAATGTTCATTATGTTGTAAAAATATGATTCGGCCCAGGCTTCGACCTGGTCTTCGTCAGGTTTCCCATCAACACAGTTGAAACGACTCAGGTTATACATCTCCCATCCATCCCCCTTATCCATTCCTCAGCTTCGCGCAGCGCCCGGATAACGGTTTCCGGAGCAGGCCCTCCCGCCACTGTACGCCGGGCAACGCATTCTTCTACCGCAATATATTTATAAATGTCATCTGCAATCAGAGGCGAAAACTCCCGGTATTTTTCTATATCTACATCTTCCAGGGAGAGATTGTTAGCCAGACAATAAAGGACGGCTCTGCCCACCACGGCATGCGCATCCCGGAAAGGCAGCCCTTTGCGTACCAGATAGTCGGCCAAATCGGTAGCATTGGTGAAGCCGCTTCGGGCCGCTGCCGCCATTTTTTCCGGTCTGAAACGGGCGGTCCGCAGCATAGGGGCAAAAACCACCAGGCATTTTTTGACTGTATCTACCGCATCAAAAAGTGCTTCCTTGTCCTCCTGCATGTCTTTGTTATAGGCCAGAGGAAGTCCCTTCATAAGGGTCAGAAGAGTGATCAGATCTCCGTATACTCTTCCCGTCTTTCCTCGAACCAGTTCAGCCAGATCGGGATTTTTCTTCTGCGGCATAATGGAAGAGCCGGTAGAAAAAGCGTCATCCATATCGACAAAAGAAAATTCCTCACTGGACCATAGTATGAGCTCTTCAGCAAAACGTGACAAGTGCATCATCAAGATACTGGCGAAGCTGCAAAATTCCAGGGCAAAGTCCCGGTCGCTGACCCCGTCCAGACTGTTGCGGGTAATATGGGTAAAACCCAATTGTTCCCGGACGTAATCCCGGTCCAGATCAAAGCCGGTTCCGGCCAGAGCCCCGGACCCCAGCGGCATGTAGTCCATTCTTGCGGAGCAATCGCTTAGCCTTTCCAGATCCCGGCGCAGCATTTCGAAATAGGCCAGCAGATGATGGGCCAGGGTTACAGGCTGGGCTTTCTGTAAATGGGTATAGCCGGGCATAATCGTATTAATATGCTCTTGGGACAGCTCCAGCAGGGTCTCCTCCAACTGCAGGAGGTATTGCCGAATCAGGGTTATCTCATCTCTCAGGTAAAGGCGTATGTCCAGAGCTACCTGGTCGTTGCGGCTGCGGGCCGTATGCAGCTTCTTACCCACATCGCCTATGCGGCGGGTAAGCAGGGTTTCTATATTCATGTGTACGTCTTCAGCTTCCACGCTGAATTGAAGTTGGCCGCTAGCAAGGCCCTCCCTGATTTCCTCCAGTCCTTTGATTATGAGGTCTCTCTCCTCGGCGTTAATTATTCCCTGCTTGGCCAGCATGCGCGCATGGGCTATGCTGCCGGCAATGTCCTGGTTATACATGCGGCGGTCAAAGGCTATGGATGCATTAAAATCTTCGGTCAGGCTGTCACTTTCTTTGGTGAAACGGCCGCTCCACAGTTTCATAAATTACACCTCAATAATATTATTTACTGCTGCAGTTTATATTCTAACCCAAATCAAGGCAGCTTTATATACGGGAAATTGACTTTTTTTTGGCTTTTTTAGGGGATTATATATTACGTATCCGGACTAAATCCACATAGGGTTGACAGAGCCGGGCCAGCTCCAGCAACTCTTCCTTGCTATAGGGCTTTACGCTCGAAAGTCCGGGCTCCAGGGTGGCACGGGGATTAAACTGCTGAAGGCAGTACAGCCGGGCTCCTTTGATGTGACGGGCTATAGCCACCATATCCTCCGCCCTATGCCAGAGCGGTACCACCGTAGTTCTGAACTCAACCTCAACAGCACTATTCTGCAGCAGGTTGATGGCCGCCCGCACATTGAAAAAGTCTTCTGAACTCAGCCTGCCACTGGCTTCCAGGTATTTCTTATAATCCAATGGCGCCTTAATATCCATGGCCACGTAGTCCAGCAAATCGTCGGCCAGCAATTGGGTCAGCATCAGCGGATTATGGCCGTTGGTATCCAGTTTAACCAGATAGCCGGCATTTTTGACCCGCCTGATCACCTCCGGGAGTTCCGGATTTATCGTAGGCTCTCCGCCGCTGAATACCACCGCATCCAAAAAACCGCTCCGCTCCTGCAGAAAGGCCAGCAAATCCTGGTCTTCTATTTCCCCCGCAACAGCCTCATTGCGCCCGGGTCTTACCAGCAGATGGGCGTTATGGCAGAAAGGGCAGCGCAAATTGCAGCCCCGGGAAAACAGCACGGCGGCTATCTTCCCGGGGTAATCAGTCAGGCTCTGTTTTACTAATCCCGCAAATTTCATGATTTACACCACTTTATAAGTTTTCCTGCTTCTGAACTCAGACTGCTTGCCTTCGTTCCACTGGTCTACCGGGCGCAGATAACCTACCACCCGGGAGTATACCTCGCAGCAGGTTTCCTTGCCTTCCGCTTCGCAACTGGGGCAGGTAAAGTGCTCTCCGGTCAGGTAACCGTGCTGAGGACAGATGCTGAAGGTAGGCGAAATATAAAAATAAGGCATCTTAAACTGTTCACAGGCCTTTTTGATCAGCATTTTTACCGAGTTGATATCGGGTACTGCTTCTCCCAGGAAAATGTGGAAGGTGGTACCCCCAGTATATTTAGCCTGCAGAGGATCCTGCATCTTCATGGCCAGGAACAGGTCGTCGGTATAGCCTACCGGCAGGAAGGTGGAGTTGGTATAGAAAGGCTCGGCCCCCTCATGCTTCACAGCTTCATGGTTGGCTACTATAATATCGGGGAAACGGCTCCGGTCTTTCTGGGGCAGGCTGTAGCTTACTCCCTCGGCCGGGGTGGCTTCCAGGTTATATAGGCTGCCGGTCTTTTCCTGGTATTGCTGTATCCGTCCTCTCATAAATTCCAGGACTTCCAGGGCAAAACGATAGCCCTCCTCACTGCCGATGTCCTGACCCAGGAAATTTAAGCAGGATTCGTTCATCCCTACCAGTCCAATGGTGGAGAAATGGTTAATCCAGTACTTGCCGGTAGCTTCTTTTACCCCGCGCAGGTAAAACTGAGAATAGGGATAGAGTCCGGACTCAGTGAGACCTTCCAGTATCTTGCGCTTGATTTCCAGACTGTCGCTGGCCATATCCATGATATCGGTCAAGCGGTGGAAATAGTCTTCCCTGTCCCGGGCCAGGTAGCCGATACGGGGCATGTTTATAGTTACTACCCCTACCGATCCGGTCAGGGGATTGGAGCCAAACAGTCCCCCGCCCCGTTTTCTAAGCTCGCGATTGTCCAAACGCAGGCGGCAGCACATGCTGCGGGCATCTTCGGGATCCATGTCGGAATTAATATAGTTGGCAAATCCCGGTATACCATATTTAGCTGTCATTTCCCATATTCTATCGTACTTGGGGCTGTCCCAGTCAAAGTCCCGGGTAATATTATAAGTGGGGATAGGGAAGGTAAATACCCGTTCCTCGGCATCTCCTTCCATCATAACTTCGGCAAAGGCCTGATTCAGCATATCCATTTCGGCCTGGAATTCCCCGTAAGTCTTGTCCATAAGTTTGCCGCCGATAATAACGCTCTGGTCTTTAAAGTACCCGGGGACTTTAAGATCCATGGTAATATTGGTGAATGGCGTCTGAAAACCTACCCGGGTAGGTACGTTAACGTTAAATATAAATTCCTGCAGACTCTGTTTTACCTGCTCATAATTGAGGTTGTCATAGTAAATGAAAGGCGCCAGCAAGGTATCGAAATTGGAAAATGCCTGAGCTCCGGCAGCTTCACCCTGCAGAGTATAGAAAAAGTTTACGATCTGCCCCAAAACGGTACGGAAATGCTTGGCCGGCCTGCTGACCACTTTACCCCGGGCGCCCTTGAACCCTTCCCGGATTAAATCCTGTAGGTCCCAGCCCACACAATAAACCGCCAGTATGCCCAGGTCATGCATGTGGAAATCCCCGCTCTGCTGGGCTTCCTTCATCTGCTCGGTATATATCTGGTTTAACCAGTACTGACTGGTGACTATGGAGGAAATGTGAAAATTCATGCCTTGCAGGCTGAAGTTCATATTGGAGTTCTCTTTTACCCGCCAGTCGCTGCGATCCAGGTATTTCTCTATGATTTCGGTATTCTGGATAAGCTGCCGGCTCTCTCTTATGACTTCATGCTGCCTGCGGTACAGTATGTAGGCTTTGGCCGTCTTGTAATGATCGTTTTTAACCAGAACCTTCTCCACCAGATCCTGAATTTCCTCAACCGTAGCTATTTCATAGCTGTCCAGATAGTGGTAGCCAGCCAGCTCAATAACTTTATCGGCCAGTTTTTCAGCCGTTTCATAGTCTCGGCCCCCTACCGCCCGGGCCGCTTTATAAATAGCATTGACTATCTTTTCTCTCTCAAAGGGAACGATACGACCGTCACGCTTCCTTATACTGTTCAAACTCATCAGCTTCCTCCTTATAAACACAATATATATGGTTTAAAATTTTACAGATACAATATGCTGTAGTTTATTATAGTTTAACCGGGGTGCTGCTTCAAACATATATAATTCCTTAATCAGCCCTTTTCATGCAAAAACCAAACATTATGCTCACTTAGCAAAGGTTTTTATAATAATGCTATTATTTCCTGATCCAGCTTTCCGGCAAAAAGAGGCAGGATAGGCCTATTATCCTACCCTGCCCGGATTTTTGTCCCGTCTCTTTCTATTTACTTCTATTTTCTCAATCTTTCTTCCAATTATCTATTAATTTCCTGCTAATTTATGATTAACCATGGCCTGCACCGTCAGAGGCAGGCCAAACAGATTTATAAAGCCCTGGGCATCTTTCTGGCTGTAGATTTCGTCGGCGCCGAAAGTAGCCAGTTCTTCATTGTACAAGGAATAGGGTGAGCGGGAAGCTACCGCGTCGCAACTCCCCTTGTAGAGCTTGAGCTTGACGGTTCCCGTAACGGTCTTCTGAGTCTCGTCAATAAAGGCGTCCATAGCCTGCTTGAGCTTGCTGAACCAGTTGCCGTCATAAACCAGCTCGGCATATTTGCTGGCCATTTGCTCTTTAAACTGCAGCGTGCGGCGATCCAGGGTAAGCCGCTCCAGTTCATCATGGGCGGTATGCAGAATGGTGCCGCCCGGGGTCTCGTAAACACCGCGGGATTTCATGCCTACCAGGCGGTTTTCCACAATGCTGACAATACCTACTCCATTAGCTCCCCCCAGGGCATTGAGCCGGCTGAGCAGTTCTACCGGGTCGTAAAGCTTGCCGTCCAGGGCTACCGGAATTCCCTGTTCAAAACCTATCTCTATATAAGCCGGCTGATCAGGAGCCTGCTCCGGCGGAACGGTCAGAACCAGAAGATCATCCGGGGCTTCATGGGCCGGATCTTCCAGAACTCCGCCCTCGTGGGAAATATGCCACAGATTGCGGTCCCGGCTGTATATCTTCTCCTTGGTAACCGGCACTTCAATACCATGCCGGGCGGCATATTCAATAGCATCCTCCCGGGAACGGATATCCCACTCCCGCCAGGGCGCAATTATTTTCAGACTCGGATTTAAGGCCTTTATTCCCAGTTCAAAGCGCACCTGATCGTTGCCTTTGCCGGTAGCCCCATGACAAATGGCGGTCGCCCCTTCCCGGGCAGCAATGTCCACCATTTTCTTGGCAATCAGGGGACGGGCAAAGGAAGTCCCCAGCAGATATTTTTTCTCATAAACCGCTCCCGCCTTAAGTACCGGCCAACAGTAATCGGTTACGAATTCCGCCGCCAAGTCTTCCACATATATTTTAGAAGCGCCGGATTTGACGGCTTTTTCCCGCACCGGTTCCAGTTCCTCCCCCTGCCCCAGATCGGCGCAGAAGGCAATTACCTCGTAGCCATAGTTCTCTTTTAACCAGGGTATTATGATTGAAGTATCAAGTCCCCCGGAATAGGCTAATATTATTTTATCCGTAGTAAACCCCTCCTGATCTGTATAGATTATCCTATTAAACTAATATTTAGCTTAATAGGCAAAAGTCTGTATGAAGCAATCGCGCATTGCTGATCACATGGTTAAAGCCATAATTGCCTTGTGGGCATGGAGACGGTTTTCAGCCTCGGCAAAGACTGCTGATTGCGGTCCGTCCATAACTTCGTCGGTAATCTCTTTACCCCGCTTGGCCGGCAGGCAATGCAGAACAATGGCATCTTTTTTAGCCCGGCTCAGGAGTTGCCGATTTACCTGGTAGGCCAGAAATTGCTTTTCTTTTTCCTCAGCTTCTTCCTCCTGTCCCATACTGGCCCAGACATCGGTATAGATAACATCAGCTCCCGCCACAGCTTCTTCCGGGTCTTTTACTACTGCCAGAGCGGCTCCGGTCTGGGCCGCATCCTGACGTGCCGCTGCCAATATGCCGGCATCAGGTTCATACCCTCCCGGCGAAGCGATGACCACATCCATTCCCACTTTGGCCCCGCCAAAAAGCAGGGAGTGCGCTACATTGTTTCCATCCCCTACGAAGGCCAGTTTAAGTCCCCGGAGCTGGCCTTTATATTCCTTGATAGTCATCAGATCCCCTATTACCTGAGTAGGATGGAGAAGGTCAGTCAGGCCGTTTATTACCGGAATGTCAGCCCAGCGAGCCAGTTCCAGCACCTCCTCATGGTCAAAGGTGCGAATCATGATGCCGTCCAGCATCCGGGCCAATACCTGAGCCGTATCTTTGATCGTCTCCCCCCGGCCCAGCTGGATATCCCGGGGGCTCAGGAAGAGCGCATGCCCGCCCAGCTGGTACATACCTACCTCAAAAGCAACCCGGGTACGGGTAGAGGATTTCTGGAATATCATGCCCAGGGTCTTGCCGGCCAGGTAATGATGAGCAACGCCCTGTTTCTGCATCTGCTTTATCTCCGCTCCCGCCTTGAGTATATACTCAATCTCCTCCTTAGTGAAGTCATGAATGCTTATAAAGTCACGCCCCCGTAAGATATCCTCTAATTTAAACAATGATTCCATCCTCCCTTTTATCGTGTGCGAGTAAAAAGCGTCAAGTCACCTGCTTTTGACGCTCTTCTTATCCTCACCAGTCTTTCAGCGCTTCTTTAATTATATTTACCGCCTGGTTTATCTCGGTCTCATTTATGTTCAGGGGAGGCACCAGGCGCAGTACCCGGTTTCCGGCCCCCAGCACCAGCAATCCCTTCTGCATGCAAATATTGACCAGTTCCTTGATATCACTGTCGAATTCTATCCCCAGCATGAGGCCCCGTCCCCTTATATTGATGATCCGGCTGTCCTTTATACCTTGCAGAGCACCAACCAGGTATTTACCCAGGTCATTGACCCGGTCGAGGAACCCCTCTCCGGTAACTATATCCATTACTTGATTACCGACCGCGGTAGACAGGGGATTACCGCCGAAAGTGCAGGCATGATCTCCCGGAGCAAAGCCGGAAGCAGCTTTATCGCTGGCTATCATCGTCCCGATGGGCATCCCTCCCCCCAGGCCCTTTGCCATGGTTACAATATCCGGAAGCACTCCATAGGTCTGATAGGCAAACAGTTTCCCGGTTCTGCCCATGCCGCTCTGCACTTCGTCACAGATAAGCAATATCCCTTCCCGATCACAGATTTTTCTTAATCCGCGCAGGAAGTTAGGTTCGGCCGGTTTTATCCCTCCTTCGCCCTGTACCGGTTCCACCATTATGGCACAGGTATTTTCATTTATCAGTTGTTCCACTGAGGGCAGGTTATTAAAGTCGGCATAGCGAAAACCTGCTGGCAGAGGAGCGAAACCTAACCGATATTTCTCCTGCCCGGTCGCCGCCAGGGTACCCAGGGTACGACCATGAAACGAATCATTGAATACAATGATTTCGTTTCTCTGCTCTTCCTTCCGGCGATAAAAATATTTACGGGCCAGTTTGATGGCAGCTTCATTGGCTTCCGCGCCGCTATTGCAGAAGAATACTTTACCCAGACCCGAATTGTTAATCAGTTTTTCGGCCAGATCCACCTGGGGCTTGATCCAGTAGAGGTTGGATACATGCCAGAGCTGCCGCGATTGTTCCTGCAGAACCCGGATAAGTTCATCATGGCAATGTCCCAAAATACACACCGCAATGCCTCCCACAAAGTCCAGGTATTGCTTGCCATTGGCATCCCAGAGGTAACTGCCTTTGCCTTTGACCGGAGCAATGGGAAAGCGCCCGTAGTTATTCAACACATATTCCTGCCCTTTGGCTGCGATTTCATTATTAGTCATCACTTTATCTCTCCTTTTCCGACCTGATTACCTCAATACCCTGGTAAGAATAGGAGTAGGGGCATAAAAGCCTCCCTGCTCCGCCTCATTGTCACTACCCATCAACCACCATGGTGCCTATACCCTGGTCAGTGAAGATCTCCAGCAGTATGGAATGGGACAGACGCCCGTCAATAATATGGGTGCGCCCTACTCCGCCCCGGACCGACTCTATACAACACTGAACCTTGGGCAGCATTCCCCGGGCTATAATCCCCCTTTGCACATAGTCGTCCACTTCGCTTAATCTGAGTACCGATATCAGGGACTCACTGTTTTCAGGGTCTTTCAGCAGCCCGGGTACGTCGGTTAACAGCACTAATTTGTCGGCTTTTATAGCCACGGCAATAGCTGAGGCCACCAGATCGGCGTTGATATTATAGCTCTCGTGATCAGAACCCCGGCCTATAGGGGCAATAACCGGGATGTAGCCGTTTTCTATTACTGTCTCAATTATCTGCGGGTTTATACGCGTTACTTCACCTACAAACCCCATTGCTCCCTGGTCAATGGCCCGCGCCTCAATCAGATTGCCGTCTTTGCCCGATATGCCCACGGCTCTTCCTCCGGCACCGGTAATGCCCGCTACGATTTCCTTATTTACCTTGCCTCCCAGTACCATCTCCACGATCTCCATTATTTCCTGGCTGGTCACCCTGAGTCCGCCGACAAAATGACTTTCTATGTTCAGCCGGTTGAGCATCCGGTTGATTTCCGGCCCTCCCCCATGAACCACTACCGGATGCATACCGACAAATTTCATCAGTACTATGTCCTGCATGACTTTTTGCTTCAATTCACAATCAGTCATGGCCGCTCCGCCGTATTTTATCACTACTTTTTTGCCGTAAAACTCTTTTATGTAAGGCAAAGCTTCAACCAGAATTTCCGCCTTTTCCAGAGCCGATACCAGCATATCACATTCCCCCTTCAAGCTTTTTATTTCAAAAATCTGTATATGAATTTGGCTATCAGGTTCGGTAATCGGCGTTGATGCGCACGTACTCGTAGGAAAGGTCGCAGCCCCAGGCGGTGGCTTCACTGTCGCCGGATTTAAGGTCGACGGTGATGACGACTTTTTCCTGTTCCAGCTCCGCCCGGGCCTTGGCTTCATCAAATACCAACCCTGTGCCGTTTTCCGCCATCTTTTCCGTACCCAGATAGATATCGGTCCGGTCCACATCAAAATCGGCTCCCGAGTACCCGGCGGCGCAAAGTATACGTCCCCAGTTGGCGTCTTTTCCGAATACTGCCGCCTTGGTCAGGTTGGAGGCGGTTATGGAGCGGGCTATAAGCCGGGCGGTCCGCTCATCGGCCGCATGCTTTACCTGGACTTCAATCAGATGGTTGGCCCCTTCGCCATCCCGGGCTATCATCTGGGCCAGCAATATGTTCACATAATCCAGGGCAGCCTTAAATTGCTGATAGTCTGCCCCCTTTTCATCATCAATAACCGGGTTGCCTGCCAAACCATTGGCTAATATTACCGCCATGTCATTGGTGGAAGTATCCCGGTCAACACTGATCATATTATAAGAGCGGTTGACCGAATCCTTAAGAACTTTTTCCAAACATTGGCCGCTGATGTCGGCATCGGTGGTGATAAAAGCCAGCATAGTTGCCATATTGGGATGGATCATGCCCGACCCTTTGGCCATGGCCCCGATACGTACCGGCACTCCCTGAATTTCAATAGCAACTGCGATTTCTTTATTTTTAAGGTCGGTGGTCATTATAGCCTGGGCGGCATTATGACCGCCATCGGCCGAGAGAGCTTGAGCCGCCTGCCGTATACCTGCTTCAATCCGTTCCATGGGCATGGCTACCCCGATAACTCCGGTTGAGGCTACAATTATATCCCGGGGTTTAAGGCTCAGCAATTCCGCACTGAGCTGGGCCATACGCCGGGTGTCGATCATCCCCTGGGGCCCGGTGCAGGCATTAGCGTTGCCGCTATTCACTACTATCGCCTGGGCTCTTCCATCCTGCAAATGCTCCCGATTGAGGTCAATACAGGCAGCCCGTACCCGGTTGCCGGTATAGACTCCGGCGGCATGGCAAGGGACAGTTGAATATATGAGAGCCAGGTCTTTTCTGTCTTTTTTCTTTATTTCTGCGCTTACTCCCTGGGCCCAAAAGCCCTGAGGCGCAGTAATTCCCCCTTCGTTGATCTTTATCATCTTATCCTCCAGCAGTATAATTTTACGGGTGTACCCCGGGAAAGTTAAGGGCTTTGCCTTCAGTTATGCCCAGCATAAGGTTAAGATTCTGGATGGCCTGACCCGAAGCCCCTTTGGTCAGATTATCCAGCACCGATATCAGTATTACCCGGCCGCTTTCCTGATCGGCATAAATCCCTATCTGCACGATATTGCTGCCGTATACCCACTTGGTATGAGGCATAACCCCAGGCGGCAGTATTTTCACAAAGTTCTCTCCTTGATACTTTTCCTCCAGTGCTTCGCGTACGGCAGCAGCTTTGACACCCGGCCGCAGGGAAGCATAGGCGGTGGTTAAAATCCCCCGGTTCATCGGTACCAGGTGAGGAGTAAATATCATCTCCACCGGCCGGCCGGCAGCAAAGCTCAATTCCTGGGCTATCTCGGGCCCATGGCGGTGAGTTCCCACCCCGTAAGCATGAATCCCTTCGTTTACTTCACAGAAATGACTGCTTGGCTTCGGAGTACGCCCGGCGCCTGAGACTCCGCTTTTCGAGTCTACTATTATTCCCTCGGTCTGCAGCAATCCCCGGGCCAGCAGAGGCGCCAGCGGTAATATGGCTCCGGTCGGGAAACAGCCGGGGTTGGCTACCAGGGAAGTTTCCTTTATTTTTTCCCGATACAGTTCCGGCAGACCATAGACAGCTTCCTGCAGCAGTTCAGGAGCTTCATGAACTTTATCATAATATTTTTCATAGAGCGCCGGGCTTTTAAGTCTGAAATCTGCCCCCAGGTCAACACATTTAATTCCGGCAGGAAGCAGTTTATGAACCATAACTGCGGACAGGCCATGGGGAAGAGCCAGAAATACGGCGTCACATCTGCCGATTAAGTTCTCCGGGCGGCTTTCTTCACATACCAGATCGGTAAAACCGATGAGCTGGGGATAGAGAGCATCCACTCTTCGGCCTACGTTTTCGGTGGAGAGCAGACACACCGCTTCCACTTCATCATGACCGGCCAACAAGCGCAGGAGATCAGCCGCTGTATATCCGTCTCCCACTATTCCTATTTTATACAATTTATGAGGCCTCCTTTATAATCTGGCGCCAAAGCTGCTGCAAATATTTATAATTATACAGCCGCATGCATAATTGTGCAATAATAATTTAATTCTGCCGCTGCCCGCGCGGCAAAAGAGGCTGCCTCTAATCCAAAAGCGGATTGCGGAAGAGCCTCTTTTATTATGACCGGCATATTCAGTTTTAGAGGGGTAAGGGGCACGGCCCAACCGGCCCCTGGGTTAATACAATATTACATGCGTTCTACTACCACGGCCGTACCCATACCGCCGCCAATACATAGGGTAGCCAATCCATAACGGGATTCCCGCTTCATCATTTCATACAGCAGGGAAACCAGTATTCTGGCACCGGAAGCGCCTACCGGATGACCAAGGGCAATGGCCCCGCCGTTAACGTTGACTTTCTCCATCTTGTCAGCCCATCCCATTTCGCGAGCTACCGCTAGAGACTGAGCCGCAAACGCTTCATTGGCTTCTATTAAATCAATATCATCTACTGTCAGTCCGGCCTTTTTCAGAGCTTGGGTAGCGGCCGGAACCGGGCCTATACCCATGATCTTGGGATCTACACCAGCGGAAGCATAGCTTATTATTCTGGCTATAGGCTTGGCCCCCAGTTGGTCAGCCTTTTCCCGGGACATAACCAGCAACGCTGCCGCACCATCGTTAATACCCGAGGCATTGCCTGCGGTTACGCTGCCGCCTTTCTTGAAAGCAGGTTTTAAAGCCGCCATTTTTTCTAAAGTTGTGGCCCGAGGGTGTTCATCGGTATCAAAAATAATATCACTCTTTTTGCCTTTTACTACCACCGGAACGATTTCATCCTGGAAACGGCCCGAGGCTATAGCTGCCGCAGCTCTCTGCTGGCTTCTTAAGGCAAACTCATCCTGTTCTTCTCTGGTTATGCCCCATTGCTCGTTAATATTCTCAGCGGTAATACCCATATGATAATCGTTAAAGGCTTCCCACAGACCGTCTTTTATCATACAGTCAACTATCCGGCCATCGTTCATTCTATATCCGTAGCGAGCCTTTTCCAGGATATAGGGGGCATTGCTCATGTTCTCCATACCGCCGGCCAGGATAACATCAGCGTCACCGGCTTTTATTATCTGAGCTGCCAGGCTTACGGCTCTCAAGCCTGATCCGCAGACTTTATTGATGGTAAAAGCAGTGGTTTCTTTAGGGATGCCCGCTTTTATCATGGACTGACGGGCTACATTCTGACCCTGACCGGCCTGAATCACACAGCCGAATACAACTTCATCAATAACGGCAGGATCAATTCCAGCTCTTTTTACCGCTTCTTCCATGCTCACTTTACCCAGATCTGCTACCGGGGTATCCTTTAAGGCTCCGCCAAATGTGCCGACCGGGGTACGACATGCGCTGACAATAACTACTTCTTTCACTTTAACATCCCCTTTAATGTATTATAAAAATATTATTATTCCATTGATATCCCGGAGACAACCCCCCACCGCATTGCCGGCAACTAATTTTTTCCCACTAAAGCCGGCCGGCTCAATACTATGGCAGGAATCAGCCGCAAGATATTGCAGATTTTAATTAATGAAGCCTTCTGTGATAACCACAGGAGGCTTCATGTCATGCATAATCAGGTTTTCCCCGCCCCTATATTAATTATATCCGATCTATCCAATAATTCCTCACATTCTCTATATTCCCCGCATTTATTGAGCAGCCCTCTGCTTAACCGAGTATATATTCCCTGCCTTCACCAACAATGACTATCTCATCTTTTTGATTGACACAGGTGGTTTCTATCTGTACCATATGTTTTTCTTCCAGCTTTTCCTTTATTACTGCCGTAGCCGTAATAGTATCGCCGATGTAAACCGGTTTAACAAATTTCAAATTCTGCATCGCATATACATTGCCAAAAGTAACCTTGGTTACAGCGGTTGATATCAGACCGGCCACTAACAGGCCGGGCACTACTACATCCTTAAAACGGGTGGTTTTACCATATTCTTTGTCAATGTGCACCGGATTCATATCTCCGGTAATGCCTACCCAAAGCATGACATCGGATTCGGTCATGGTCTTGGTCATGGTTTCGGTATTGCCTGGTTGTAAGGAGTCCCAGGTTTTTATTTTATCCTCATAATTCATGAATCGCACCTTCTATCATTTATTAACGTAATATACTGTTGCTTATAACGACTCTCTGAATCTCGCTGGTACCTTCGTAGAGTTCAGTAATTTTAGCATCGCGCATCATTCTCTCCACCGGGAATTCACGGGTATAGCCATAGCCGCCGTGAATCTGTACCGCCTGGTTGGCTACTTTATTAGCGGTTTCCGATGCTTTTACTTTGGCGATGGCGGCAGCGGTTGAATAGTCAAGATGCTGGCTCTTTCTCCAGGCGGCCTCATAGGTTAAAAGTCTCGATGCTTGTATCTCTATGGCCATATCGGCCAGCTTGAATTGGATAGCCTGCAGGCTGGCAATAGGTTTGCCAAACTGTACCCTCTGTTTGGCATAGGCCAGTGCCGCTTCATAAGCGCCCTGAGCAAGACCGACTGATTGGGCGGCAATCCCTATCCTTCCGCCGTCCAGAGTCTGCATGGCGATCTTAAAACCTTCTCCTTCTTTACCCAGGAGGTTCTCTTTAGGTATTCTGCAATCTTCAAAGACCAGGTCACAGTTCTGGGTGCCTCTTAACCCCATCTTTTTTTCAAATTTTCCGAAGGTGAAGCCGGGAGTGCCTTTTTCTACGATGAAGGCACTGAAAGCCTTACTTCTTAATTCTTTCGGGCCGGTACGCGCAAATACTACATATACATCGGCTGATCCGGCATTGGTAATAAATATTTTTGTTCCGTTCAGGACATAGCTGTCTCCGTCCGGATCTGCTTTACAGCTCATGGCCAGGGCATCGGAACCTGCATTGGATTCAGTGAGGCCAAATCCCCCCTGTTTAATCCCCTGGGCCATAGGCACCAGGAATTTTTGCTTTTGTTCTTCGCTGCCATAAGCCAAAATCGGCCAGCTGCCCAGGCTTACGTGAGTGGAAAGAGTATCGGCTGCCGATGGATCAACCCGGCCCAGTTCTTCTACGGCGATGGCATAGGCGACATAATCCATCCCGGCGCCGCTGTAATTCTCTGCAAAGGGAATGCCTGTGAGTCCTAGTTGTCCCATTTGATCGAAGGTATTACGATCAAAATATTCTTTTTCATCTCGGTCAACTACACCCGGGGCTAATACTCCTTCCGCAAAGTTTCTTACCGACTGTCTGATCATTTCATGTTCTTCGCTGAGTTTGAAGTCCATTATCTTTCCTCCTTTGAATGATTCATCCCTACCAGTTCTTCACCCCCTGGCAAGCTTAATGAACTATAAATGCAAAAAGTCTGCCAACCTAAAAAAATCATTTAGCTAAAACCTATTTAATGCAGCAACAGCGGACTTTCACAGAATCTTTATTAAGATTAACAGCATTAAATAATTTTCTTTAAGGGCAGCTTTCTTATAATTATTTGCATTTACGGTTCATCAGTAATAAAACAGCCGTATTCTTAAGCCGTTGCGCGAGTTGTTTCCGTTTCACCTGAATCTTTAAGGAATCACCCATCAATGGTTTTCAAATTTTATTCCATATTGAGCGGCTTTGCGTATTACCGTAGTTTGACTTACCCCCAGGGCTTTTGCCAATTTACGGCTGGTTTTATAAATTTTGATATAATGCTCAATCAATTCCCGCTCATAAGCATCGACCTTTTTCCGCAGATCAATCGTAGGGGGACTTTCCTTCTCAATACTGATTTCTTTTTCACCCTGATTGATGCCGCTGCCTAATTTAATGCTTCTTATAACGGTATCAGACGAGGTTACCATCGCTCGTTCAATAACATTCCTCAGCTCTCTGATATTGCCGGGCCATTCATAATTTATTAATTTATCAATCAGTTTTTCGTCTAGTTTTTTCTGCAAATTATATTGGTCGTTAAACTTCTGCAGGAATTTTAAAGCCAGGGGAGGTATTTCTTCTTTACGCTCCCGCAATGGCGGGACATAAATGGGAACCACATTTAAGCGGTAGTAAAGGTCCTGCCGGAATTGCTTTTTTTTGACCATCTCCGCTAAATTCCGGTTAGTAGCAGTAATTATACGGACATCAATCGGTATAGGATTGCTTCCTCCGAGCCGCAGCAGCTCCTTTTCCTGAATCACCCGCAGCAATTTGGTCTGTATGGGCATTGGTATTTCACCGATTTCATCCAGGAAAAGCGTGCCTTTATGAGCAATTTCAAAAAGGCCCATTTTCCCGCCTTTTTTAGCCCCGGAAAAAGCCCCGCCCTCATAACCGAATAATTCAGATTCAAGTAAGCTCTCAGGTATGGCAGCACAATTTATACTTATTAAAGGCCGATCTTTTCTTAAACCGTGCTTGTGCAGTTCCCGGGCAAATATTTCTTTGCCCACCCCCGATTCGCCATAGATAATTACGGTTGAATCAACCTTGCCCAGACGTACTATCAAATCCATAATTTCACGGGATTTACGCGAATTTATTACTACTTCCCCGGAATTCATATTAACTTTTTGCAATTCTTCTTCATAATGCCGACGTAAACTATGGGCCTGTTCCACTTCCTGCTTGAGCTGCATTAATTCGGTAACATCACGGCCATTAGTTAGTATCCGGACTAATTCACCTTTATCATTAAAAATGGGATTACCGGTAACCACTATGGTTTTACCGGTTTTGACCTTTTGGGTAAAGGTAACCGGTTTATGCGTTTCTATTACCTCAATCGTGGCTGAACAGTCATACCAGCCCTGTTCTACCAGATCGTACATATTCTTGCCCAGGATATCTTCCGCTTTTATACCGGTTATTCGAGTATAGGCTTCATTGATACTTAAAACATTAGCCTTGGCGTCAGTAACAAAAATACTGTCAAAGGAAGCTTCTATAATCGCATCTACTTCCGCTTTAAGCTTTTTGGTATATTCAAGTTCGTCGGATACATGCTCCAATTTTGATATATCCTGAATAGATGAAACGGCGCCGATCACTTGGCCTGCAACCATAATAGGGCTATTCATGGCCAATAGGGTTTTGTGGTCATGGCTGAACTTATGGTTCGAAGCGCTTTTTTTATTCTCAAGTATTTGGTGCAGCTTTCCCGTGGGGAAGACTTCATGATAAGGCCGGTTTAAAACTGATGAGCGCTGGATATTGAATAAATCTTCGGCCGCCTTATTTAAAATAAGGATTTTACCTTCCCTATCTATGGCAATAATACCGTTATAGACGGCATTGAACGTTTCCTCCGTCTGGCTGGAGATATTTCTCATATCCAGGTTGGAATAGCTGACAATGGCTTTCCGGGTAATCAGGCCGAGAATTTTTTTATCTTTAATAATCGGCATAATACTGTTGGTTAAAGGATAGATTTCTTCCAACTCGGTTTCCGGAGCTACTGACATCAAATTGTTTATCATGAGTTTCTGCACCGGAGTATCGGGATCAATACCTTCACCAATTGACTTATACAATTGTTTTTTACCTATATAGCCGATAAAGCTGTTATTCATATCTACAACCGGAAGTATATCGACATCGTACTGCAGAAAATAGCAGGCAACTTCTTTCAAAGTCTGACTGTGTTTACATATGACAGGTATCGGCGTCATGATATCTTGTACTTGCATTAATACCTCTCCTAGCAGTTATAATAATAATTGCTCTACCGGCAATAAGTAAAAAACAATTGTTTTTATAAGCCATAAAATATTATTTTTAACAAATTTCCAAAATATATTATCCTTTCAGCAAATAATATATATTCTGTCCCACTTTTTTGGGGTTACATCCCCAGATAAGCCTTTTTGATATGAGGGTTATTCAAAAGCTGGTCAGAAGAACCTTCCATGGAAATAAATCCATTTTCCAGAACATAACCCCGTTTGCTCAAGCCCAATGCTTTTTTTACATTTTGTTCAACTATAAGCACGGTAATCTTTTGTTCAACTATTTTGGCAATAACCTCGAATACTGTGCTTACCAATAACGGAGACAATCCCATGGAAGGTTCGTCCAGCATCAGCAAGCGCGGTTCAGCCATTAAAGCCCTGCCGATAGCCAACATTTGCTGCTCTCCTCCGCTCATCGTACGTCCTATCTGGTTTTGGCGTTCAGCCAGGCGGGGCAACAGGTCAAAGACATATTCCAGATTTTGTTTCGCCTTAGCCTTGGCCCGGGGTAAAGAAGCACCGATCATCAGGTTCTCATATACGGTCATGAGCGGAAAGATCCTTCTGCCTTCAGGAACCTGAACGATTCCCAATTCCGTTATTTTATGAGGAGGAAGGTTATCAATTCTCTGATCTTCCACCCATATTTCACCCTTTTTAGGGCTTAAAATTCCGGAAATGGTATTGAGCAGGGTGGTTTTTCCGGAACCATTAGCCCCGACAATACTTACTATTTCTCCTTCATCCACGTTTAAAGAGATATTTTTCAAAACGGTTATATCACCATAGCCGGAGTCTAACTCTTTTATCCTAAGCATAATCATCCCCCAAATACGCTTTAATTACCTCTTCATTACCGGTTACCTGTTCAGGGGTTCCCTCGGCAAGTTTCTGACCATAGTTTAAAACTACGATACGCTCGCAAATGGCCATGGTTGCCTGCAGAACATGCTCTATCATCAAAATTGTAACTCCATCCTTGATCATGGACTTAATCAATAAAACCGCATCCTGGATCTCAGTGGGATTCAATCCGGCCAGCACTTCATCCAAAAGCATCAATTTCGGACGGGTGGCTAAAGCTTTGGCCATCTCAAGTCTTTTGCGTTCGGGAATGGTTAAACTGGCAGCCAATTTATCTCTTTTAGACTGCAAACCCATTTTCTCCATTACTTCTGAGGCAATCTGCCTGGCTTCCTGGGTCTTGGCGGTATTAACAAAGGCGCCCGCCATAATATTTTGTAAGACCGTCATTTTGCCGAAAGGTTTTACTACCTGAAAGGTACGGCCGATACCTTTCTTGCATATCTCGTTAGGAGGCAATCCGGTAATATCTTCATTGTCAAAAATAACCTTTCCCTCCGACGGCTTATAAACCCCGACCACGAGATTGAAAGCTGTAGTCTTTCCCGCCCCGTTAGGCCCGATTAAACCCACTGCTTCGCCGGTATTCACCTTCATATTAAGCTTATTGACCGCACAAAGTCCGCCAAATCGAACTGTCAAGTCTTGAAGCTCTAAAAGAGTATTTTGCACTGCTACCACCTCCTTCTAATGTTGTTCCCTTGATAATCGCTCTTTCAGTTTATCGAACAATGCAATAATTCCCGAAGGCTGTTTAATAATTATTATGAGGACAATCAGTCCGTAAACAAACAAATGCAGTCCCATAAGCTGTCCGCCCAAATAGAAACGAATGAATTCACTGACCAATGACAGCAAGATTCCGCCTATAACCGGACCGAATACCGTACCGGCGCCCCCGACTATAGTCATGAACACCATCTGGGTAGACATGGATACCGCCCCGGCCACAGCATTAGGTTCCAGATACCGGATCAGCATGGCGTAAAATACACCGCCCAGGGCGGTCATAAACGCGCTGATGGCGCCGGCAATCAGTTTATTATTGCGCACATTGATGCCTATGGCGGCAGCTGCGTCTTCATCTTCCCTTAATGCTACCAGGTAATACCCCAGCCGTGAATCCTTAATCTTCTTGGCCGCGATTATGCCCAGTACCAGCAATATCAATATGATATAGTAATAAGGAACTTTGGAACTGAATTGGAAAGCGGCCCAAGAGTTTCCTACGGTCTTTAAGATCAGCCCTTCGGCTCCGCCGACATGAAATTTACCCACATCGCCGATACTGTTGATAAGAACTATAACCCCTTCCGAGATCGCCACGGTGGCCAGAGCATAATAGGCGCCCCTTAAGCCGAAGGTTGGAAATCCTATTACCAGGCTGATCAGTACTGCTACTGCTCCGGCTATGAACATGCCCAACCAGGGTGATAATCCCAAGGTATTAAATAGCATAACGGTTACGTAGGCTCCTACTGCCGTATAAATACCATGTCCCAGGGAAAGCTGCCCGGCGAATCCGCCGATTATATTCCAGCTGGTAGCCAGATAAGCCCATAAAAGGCACATAATAATAACATGCAGAAAATAGGGCTTGGTAACAAACATAGGAATAAGCAGTAAAATAACAGCTAAACCTGCCCATAGAATGATGGTCTTTTTATTGTTTTTCTCTATCATTCTTACACCTACCAATCATAGGGTGAGCCAAATATACCAGTCGGCTTGACAAAAAGGACCAGTAAGAATACCAGATAAACCAGCATAGCTGTCAAAGTTGCAGCCATATACTGAGCCCCTATGGATTCAATCAAGCCTATTATAACGCCGCCTAAAACTGCGCCTGGTATACTGCCCAAACCGCCTAAAACTACGACAATAAAAGCTTTGGTCATAAATACCGCTCCCACCGAGGGATGAACATAATAAAAAGGAATTAATACTACTGCCGCTACGGATAACAATGCGGTTCCTATGCCAAAGGCAATGGCATAAGTTTTAGGGACGTCAATACCCATTAACGCTGCTGCATTGCGATCCTGTCCGGTAGCCCGGATATTGCATCCCACCTGGGTACGGTGAAGAAATAAATAGAAGATTCCCGCTGCCAGCAAGGCAATGATCAAGCCATAAAACCGCGCAGCGCTCACCGTAACCGGTCCCAAGGCTATAGTCGAAGTGGAGAAGCTGGTTTTAGCCATCACATAGTCGGCGCCAAAAACCATTAAGGCAGCATTTTCCAGAACAATGGCCAGAGCTGCGGTAAGCAAGAGCACGGCGACAGGTTCGCGCACGTCCTTTTGTTCATCCAAAACCGGTTTAATAAGGCATCTCTCGCAGATATACCCGACCGCAAACATGATCGGACCTACTATAATCACTAATATATAAGGATTAATACCGGTTGCTGCCCAGAGCCAGTAAGATACCATCATGGATAACATAAGCAGAGCTCCCTGGGCAAAGTTGATAATCCTCATAATCCCAAATATCAGGGTCAGCCCCAGGGCGATCAAACCGTAGATCGCACCCATGCTAAGGCCATTTGCTACTACTGACAAAAAGCCCATCTTTCAGGTAACACCCCTTTCATATTTCCTAGGGAGGATGGAGATTGACCAGAAATAATCCTGGTCAATCTCTCATATCTTTTATAAAAATTTAATTGCCGGCGCCAGGATAGGGCCAAACTATCTGCGAGCCAACCCGGGCCTCCTTTTCCGGCCATACGGTAACGCGTTCCATTTTTCCATTTACTTTTTGATACTGACAAATTACCAGCGGTGCGTTTATCATCTGCCCGGTTTCGTCAAACTTGGTTTGCGATGCATACATCTGAGCCGGACCGGACTGCAGATCGGTGGCCACAAAGGCTTCGCGCAGCTTATCAGGTTCGGTAGAGCCGGCCTTCTCCAGGGCATCTTTGATTACATACATTCCCGCATAGGCCTTAACTGCTTCCGCGTTCATAGCATAGCCGTATTTCTCCTGGAAGCGTTTGTTGATTTCCTGAGAATTGGGCCTGTTGACATCCGGTTCCCAGGTCGAGATATCAAAAAAGTTCTCTGAGGCGTCACCGGCCAGATCGTAATAAGTCGGATCGGCAAATCCGCCGCTGGTGCCTATAAATGCCAGAGGTTTAACCTGATGCTCAGCAAAAGTTTTAGTCAGCAGGGCCGCATCAGATACATAAGATACCATCATAATGATATCCGGATTTAATTTTTTAGCCTTTAATACCACTGGAGTAAGGTCGGAGGAATTGGCCGGATACGGCTCTTTCATTACAATCTCCAAACCTGCTTCAGGCAGATATTTTTCCCAGGCTCTGACTGCCCCCTGCCCCCAGGCGGTATTTTCATAAATCAGGCCGACGGTTTTTACCGGAGTATTATATTTTTGGGCCATTGAAGTTATAAATTCGGTCTGAGCCCGATTTCTCCAGCTGGTCTTTTCCGCTAAACGGAAAATATATTTAAAACCACGCTCGGTTATCTGATCTTCGGAAGGAACATCTACAAAGTAAGGTATCTGGTAACGCTCGGCAACTTCAGTGGAAGGCATGGCAACACCACTCTGGTAACAGCCGGTGATTAAAGCTACCTCTTCCTGAGTAATCAACCGTTCTGCTTCCGATACTCCAGTCGCAGGGTCGCCTTTGCTATCGGCATACACCATTTTTATTTTGGCTCCGCCCATTGATTCTATACCACCAGCCGCATTAATTTCTTCTATAGCCATATCGCGCGCTTGTTGTCCAATTTTACCCAAAGGAGCCTGTGAACCTGATAGAGGAAGTATTGTACCCATTTTTATTTCTTTAGCATCTTCGCTACCGCCGCCTTGTCCTCCGCAGCCGGCACCCAAGGTAAGCACCATAACTGCGGTTAACAGCAAGCTAACAATCTTTCCACTTTTCTTTTTCATCCCATACGCCTCCTCTTTTTAATGGATAATGCGTGGCCCAACAGAATTGACTAACACATGAGCTTGGTGCTGATGACCAGCAGCATTATCTTTTCTCCAGTACCAGCATTTCGTTTTTATTCGTATCGGCTACCACCTACCTTATTATTTGTATATTCCCAGACTGACATTACTG